>Ga0102941_1000604_pt1 | contig 16757 bp, 17 predicted proteins | sample SalPonR2_C_D2_MG_FD_79281 | JGI IMG/M metagenome (GOLD analysis project Ga0102941, IMG submission 79281) | Salt pond soil microbial communities from South San Francisco under conditions of wetland restoration - Salt Pond MetaG R2_C_D2_MG | ecosystem: Environmental > Aquatic > Marine > Intertidal... | reverse complement strand
TTCATATACAGGTTCATTTTTTGCTTTTTCTATTTCGATAGGGATTGGCGCTTCAGAAATAATACGGAGAGTATCAGAATTAGGTAGGAATAAATTGCGGAGTATCTTGCAATATGGTATCATTGGACTCTTGATTGTGTTATTACCACTGAATTTACTGCAAGCAAATTACCATACTCATGATAGATCAGGGAATTATCTAGCCTGGGATTATGCCTATAATTTTTTGACCTCCTGCAAAGCAAATGCAATTTTGTTTACTAATGGAGATAATGATACCTATCCTCTTTGGTACCTACAGAATGTCGAAGGAATCAGGGAGGATGTTCAGGTTGTTAATCTAAGTTTATTAAATTCATCCTGGTATATCAAACACATCAGGGATAGTAATCCCCGTATCAAAATAGGCCTCTCCGATAATAAAATAGATAGTCTGCATCCGGTCAGCTGGAATGGTCGGAAGGTAAGTGTAAAAGCACCAAAGAATAGTGACCAATCAAAAATGAGTTGGACCATCCCTCCTACTCTAGGGAATAGAGGTATAAGAATACAGGATCTGGTCTTATGGAAAATAATTCAAATGAATATTCGCGAGAGACCAATCTATTTGAGCGTTACTACACCAGTAAAAAATAGAATTGGTCTTGATAAAACTGGTTATTTAAGTCTAGAAGGAATGGCCTACAGAATAACTCCTAATAATAGTCCCCGGATAAATTTGGAGAAAACCAGGAAACAATTATTAGAAAAGAATCAGTATAGAAATCTAGATAATTCTGAAGTGTTCTACCAAAGCTATTCAAAAAGATATATCCGTAATTATAGAATGTTGTGTTTACGCCTGGCCCAAAAATACCACAATTCTGGGCAATATAGAAAAGCGGCCCAGGTTTTCTCTGAGTTAGAAAAAAAGATACCAAGAGATATTTTATCTATTAATAGTGCTGATCTATCCTTGCGTTATAGTTTACTTTATAACAGTTCAATTAAAAAATTAGCTCAAACTTCAGAAAACGATATTGGTAATTTAATCCAGAGCTATACTGGAGCAGAAAAAATAAAGTATAGCATAACAAAGATAATCCGTTCAAAAGCTGACAATCTAAATGATAAATTAAGATATTTGAGTATCCTGGTCTATGATATCAAAGCACCTGGTAAAGCAATAGAATTATTGGAAGAGATGCGAAAAAAATATAAGGATAATGCAAAAATTATTAGTTTATTGGTTACCGTTTATGAGAGAAGTGAACAATATAAAAATGCTCAGCAGTTATTGGAAAATTGGGTAGAGAAACATCCTAATGATAATCAAGCTGAAAAGAGATTGCAGGAAGTCAAAAGTAAAGTAGAAAATAAATAATAAAATAGTGACGTAAAAAAAGTCTAATTTCCATCCTTCTGAGCGCCTTGCTAGGGTCATTAGGCCTCTTCTCCGTAGAGAGTTCCAGTGAAACTGGTGGGAAGACCTCTGGTTAGGAAGTCGAAGAATGCATAAATTATTAATTAATAGGGTTGGATAAGATTGTCCGAATCTCCTGAAATTGTGAAGACGCTTTTTACAATTCCATCATAATTAATTTATATATTTGTAGACCTGGCATAATTGGAATTACGCCCGGCTGGATATCTCTGAGGAAAGTATTTTATCAAGATAACTGTTTGTAACTTCAAATATGGCAGATTTAGAGATTATTTCATTGGCTCCATGTTGCTTATACTTTACTATTCTGCTTCTCTGTACATTATCTGCCAGACAAATTGTCTTTATTTTAGGAAAATTTTGATTTAATATCTTTAAAGTCCTGATGTCTGACATTTGGGATAGAGGATGTTTAGAAATAAATACCAGTTCAATACTTTTGTGTTTTAATACTTCAACCGCCAGTTCAGCATTTGGTACTTCAATTGCTTTATAGCCTTCCTGAGCTAATTTATCTTTGAGTACTGATCTAAAAGTTGGCTGATCATCTACAAGTAAAATATTTTCCTTCATTGGCCCCTCCGGATTTAAGGTTATTAAATTTTTGATAAAATCCTTTCACTTTCTTTTCTTGTCTTCCAAGCAATAATATATTGATTATTTTTTTCTTAATTGATACCGATATAATCCCAGCCCAAAAATTCATTTTCGCAAATTTAGATTTATTTTTTCCATTTTTCAACTTTTTTTCTAGTAGCAGGTTTGAGGTAAACTTTAGTTAAATCAAGTCTTGTTACCATATCTACAAGGAAGTCAACTCTATGTTCTAAAGGAGCATATTTATTTAAGACTATTTTGTTATCATTATGTACCATACACTTTCCTGCCTTAAATTTACCCTTTCCACTGTAAATGGAGTAACCATGTTTTTCTAATATATTTGATAGCTCTTCTTTGAATTGATTTAAATATTTGTCAGAATGTTGTGCCATAGATTTTATAAATTAAAATAAATTATAAATATTTATCTTTATCTTCGGAGCGTAATTTATTGACTAAATCTTTAACTTTTTGTGTTTCACCACGTTTGGCAATAAGGGTAGCATTCCCTGCCTGAACAATTACGAGATCTTCAACTCCAACTGTAGAAATTAATTTAGAATCACTTTCTATTAGACAGTTTTGGGTGTCGATTGATTCAATATTGTCACTTAAAATTACGTTATTATCTTTATCTTTTTCTTTGAGATCGTATAAAGAATCCCAGGATCCTACATCACTCCATTTAAAATTACTTTTTATGACATATACAGAATTTGACTTTTCCATTATTCCATAGTCAATAGATTGTTTATCAATAGTTTTCCACTCTTGTTGTAGAATAGAATTATAGTTAGACTTTCCCAAAGCAGACTGAATATTCTTTAAACTTTGACTTAAGCCGGACATATGATCCTCAATTTCATTCAGGACAGTTTGGGCATTCCAGATAAACATACCGCTATTCCAGAGATAATTCCCCTGTTTTAGAAAATTTTGTGCTGTGGCTTTATCGGGTTTTTCAGTAAAATCATTTACCTTAAATACACCATTTTTAAGAATTTTATCCCGGTTATATTTGATATATCCGTAACCAGTATCAGGTCGAGTAGGTTGTATTCCAAAGGTCAGTAATATATCATTATTTTTTGCAACTTTTCTACCTTTATTTACTTTTGCTTTAAAAATATCAAAATCACCAATAGTATGATCCGAAGGGAAAATTCCCATTACCGCTCCTGGATCTCTATTTTGAATTATAGTTGCTGCCAATCCAATGCAGGGGGCAGTATTTTTTCCTGAAGGCTCAGTAATATAATTTTGGGCTGGTAATTCCGGCAGGTGATCAAAAATTTGTTCTTTCCATTTGTTATTGGCTACGATAAATATTTTTTCGGCAGAACAATATTTCAAATTTTTAAGCCGATCAAAAGTTTCCCTGAGCATTGAATTATCGGAAACGATTTTTAGAAATTGTTTGGGCTTTTTTTCTCTACTCTTGGGCCAAAATCTTGTCCCAATTCCTCCTGCCATTATTACTGAGTACATTTTATCTTCCTTTCAATATTTTATTTGTAAAAAATAACTCAAGTTTGAATAGAGATTGTCCCTTCGAAAACCTTTTTCGCTGGACCATCTAACCAAATTTTATTACTTTCTTGATCAACGTGGAGAGGCCCACCTTTCGTATTAATTCTAACTGGATAGGTTGGCTTAAATTTATCTACCAATACGATTGCAGCAGCTGTAACACCAGTACCACAAGCGAGAGTCTCTCCTTCTACCCCTCTTTCAAAAGTACGAATATTCCAGCTCTCTGCATTTTCTTTTTCAATGAAATTTACATTTGCATCATATTTTTTTCTGATCGACGGGGCAACTTGGTCCAGGTCAATTTCATCTATATTTTTAGTTTTTATTATTATATGCGGTACCCCGGTATTGGTATAAAAGGCTTCATAATTATTAACAGATATCTGCTGTATTTCATCTCCAGATTGCATACTAAGAGAATACTTATTTTTTATAACTTTCCCTTCATGTTCCCCATCAGCTGCTAGAAACTTATAGTGATTCTTGCTACGGATTTTTTGATTCACATATAATAAGGAGGCCCTTGCACCATTTCCGCACATAACTGGGCCTGAACCATCTTTATTATAATATTTCATTTCAAAATCGAAGTCATTGTGGTCTGCGATTGCAATAATCCCATCAGCACCTATACCGAATTTTCGTTTAGATAATTTTTGCGAGATTTCAGAATAATTATCAATCTTTTCAGAATCAGTGAAAATAACAAAATCATTTCCTGTAGATTCACATTTCCAGAAATTAATGTTCATTGTATCTCCAATTTTATTCCAGATTTTTCCCAACGTGGTCTTATTTTAATTGTTTGGGGAAAAGATTGGTAATATTCTGCTGATGTAGGAGGAAATAGGCTTCCCGTATCAAATATTCCATTCCCATTTTTATCATACCAGAGTGAAAGAGTATAATTACCAGCAAACAAATCATTAAACTTAAAATTACCTGTCTCTGTTAATTTTATACTGGAGGAATAGTTACCATCAATTTTATTGGCACGAAGATATATATTAGTGGGATTAAGATTGGATATTCCTTCAATTGTACCGCTCAAATAGCCGTAATTGCTTTTGTTGACTGTATTAAATTTAATTGTAACTATTGAATCTTGAAAACTATTGCCCAATAAATCTTCCCAGTTCTGTGAATGGATTTTGATAAAATAATTTTGGTCCACCTCTAATTCCTTTGCAGGTACTATTTTGATTGAGTTAGCATCTATCGTCTCCTTTCTCCAATCTATTGTGGTGCTATCTGCTCCATTAAAAAAACTAATATCAGTGGAGTCAATATTTCGTATAGGTTCTGTGAAATTAAGATATATAGGAGCATTTAGTTTTACTTTACTACTTTTATTTTTGGGCACAGCGCTCTGCAAAGCAGGTTTTATTGTATCTTTTTTGGGGCGAAAATTGAAATTTTTTTGGTTTTGGGGGGCTAAAATTTTTTCTTGCCTTCTATTGAGTAAATTATTTATGGTACAGGTTAAGTTAGTGTCAGCCTGCAGAGAATCAAAATATGCTTTTAATTGTTTGGGTTTTTTATCATCTCTCCATTTGTAAATAGCATGAATTGAATCATCAATCGACATTTCTACATTAGACCAGTTTTTTTGTGCAATAGGCTGGTTGAAAGTTGCTTTAACATATTGTCCCTCTGTTTCTATTCTCTTAACTCTAAATCTTCGCAGTAAATTATCATCAGTCATATAAAAAGAAATATTTTGGACAGTTGAATCACGGGAGACTTTAATAGGAAAAATATTAGGAAGTGCTACTTTATCCTGGGAACTAACTTTTTGAAAACTATTTCTACTGGAACTAACTGCTAAGAGGTAATAAGTGCCCGAGGAGAGATTAGTAAGTGAGAAACTGTAGGTGCTATCAACTGCAGTAAGATAATCTGGAGCAATTTTTTTCAGAGAATCATTCTGAAATCTTTTTTTATTCCAGGCTAATACTTTAATCTGGTTCTCTTTACTTACGTGATATATTTTTCCTGTTATCTTATTTTGATCAATTTGATCACCCGTAGAAAATGCTACCTGTACATTCTTTTGGACAGGATTATCTCGATAATCTTTTAAACTACGGCCCAGACTAACAATGTAAGTTGTCTGGGACTGTAAACTATCCTGAAAATTAATTCTGACTGTATTGCCGCTCACGTCTATACTGGTTTCAGAGGAGAGAGCAGGCCGTACTACCACAGAATTTGCTACTGATCGAGGAGAGATTGCTTCAGAAAAAGTAAATTCAATCTCAGTGGTAGGCGAGATATTGACACTACCATTTTGGGGTGAAGAGGAAATTAACTTTGGTCCTTCAGTATCTTTGGGCCCCCCAGGCGGAGGTGCAGTTGCTGCACAACCAATAAAATAGAGCATAAAGAATATTAGAAGGGCTGATGTCAATGATTTTAGAGGATGAATTTTATGTCCAAATTGATATTTCATAAGTTGCTCGAAATAAATATCACTTTAAAAAAAACGGTACATAATTTTGTTGTTGAATACTGCAACAGATTAAGCTACGCATTTTTGTTATCACTCAATCAACGTATTTTACTTTTCGAACAATATTCAAAAAATATCATGGGAAGTATTTCTACTTCCCATAAAATTCTTCATAAATCGTAATTTAATTTTAAAGTATAGACTATAAAAGTGCCCATTAAACCTTAATTATTAGGAATCTAAATTGAACTTCAGATATACTGGACCAGTTGACATTGATCTATATTAATCCTAATTCTTTACCATTCTCTTCAAATTTTTCTAATACGTAATCCAATTGTTCATCAGTATGAGTTGCTATATAGCTGGTTCTTAATCTGGAAGAATTACTTGGTACAGCTGGACTTACAACTGCATTGGTGTAAATATTGTCATCGAATAATCTTTTCCAGAGCTGAAATGTTTTATCATTGTCTCCCACTACAACAGGGACTACGGGGGTCTCACTGGCCGAGGTATCAAATCCTATTTGCTGTAGATTTTCACGCATATAATCAGAAATTTCCCAGAGCCTCTCCCGTCTTTCTTCATCTTCCTTAATAATTTTAAGAGCTTCTCGAGTAGAAGCAACTACACTTGGAGGAAGGCTGGCCGTAAAAATGAATGCGCGAGCATTATGTTTGATATAATCTATTACCTCATCGTCTCCCGCAATGAAACCTCCGATAGCTGCGAAAGATTTTGAAAAAGTACCCATGATTAAGTCAACTTTATCAGTTATCCCAAAGTGAGCAGCGGTTCCATTACCCTGAGGTCCTAATACCCCAAGAGAATGAGCATCATCCACCATTAAACGCACATCATATTGATCTGCTAGTTCAGCAATTTGAGGGAGTTTGGCTATGGAGCCTTCCATAGAAAATATTCCATCTACAATGATCATGGCTCCTCGATCATCAGGCACTTTTTGTAATTTTCTTTCTAGGTCATCCATATTATTATGTTCATATCTGAGAATATTGGCACGGGACAGAATACTACCATCAATAATACTGGCATGGTCCAATCTGTCAAGTATAAGATAATCTTTGCGACCGAGGAGAGTAGAAATCACTCCTAAATTCACTAAATAACCTGTTGAAAATACTAAAGCAGAATCTTTACCTACAAAATCTGCTAGTTCATTTTCGAATTCTCTATGTATATCCATGGTGCCATTCAAAAAACGACTCCCAGTTCGTCCGGTTCCGTACTCTTCGGTGGCTTCCTGAGCCGCTTTAACAACTCTGGGATGATGGGTCAAACCTAAATAACTATTAGACCCGATCATGATTTTTTCTTCCCCTTCATATTCCATGGTATTATCATCCCCTCCCGAAAAAGGTATAAAGTAAGGATAATACCCTTGATCCTTTACTTTTGCTGCGTCCTCAAACTCAAAACATTTTTTAAATAAATCCATAATCTCCTCATACTTATAATTAGTCTGATTAATTTATATTCTATAATTTGATTATCCAAACATCAATTCAAAAAATTGCCTTCTGTTTGTTGTACTGATCAGTATTCTTTAAGACTAAAGTATTGATAAATATAATCTAATTTTGATCCTAAATGGGAAGATTCAGTATTTTGAGAGGATATATTTAGTGATTTTAAATATTCTTCTCTTAGTCGCCATTTATAAGTATATCTATTATTCTTTAATTTTAACAACGCCTTGATTTCTCCAGGCTTGAACCAATCAGCAACTTCATCTTTGAAGTGTGGAAATTTATGAGGATCTATATAAATACTATCCTGGCGGGAGTATTCTAAAAGTGTGTGAATGGAATCAGAAGATATTTGATTACAGGTATCGACAAACTGTTTAACTTGCCGGCTATTTCTAAAATGAAGCCTATCTGCTGACTGAGGAATTTTAATACCCTTGGACTCTAATTTTTTTGTAACTGCAGGATTGAATTGGTAGTCCACGGGATGATATACTTCCATTTCGAAAATATTTTGTAGAAAAAACAGGGAAATAAAAGTTAGAAGACAGGCTAAGACAGGCGTAGTTACCCATCCAGTTATAATTTTGCCTACTATTCTATATTTGATGTGCTGTCCGCCCTGAATTAATCCAATTCCAATTACTCCTCCTACTACTAGTTGAGAACTGGAAATAGGAACTAGAGGAAAGGCAGGTAGATTATGAGCAACCAACCATTGATGAACTGTTTGAGAAGCAAATAAAAATAGCACAAGTGATTCAGCGAGGACCACAATCAATGCTGACTGGGGAGTTAATTTAACCAGTTGATTACCAACAGTTTTCATGACTTTATGACTATAGGTAAAGATTCCTACTGCAATGGCGATTCCACCCAGAAAAAATAGTATTTCAGTATTACCTATTCTAATAAACCCCAGGTTAATAGTGTGAAAAGGAGAAGAAGGAATGAAGACTCCCATAACATTAGCAATATTATTGGCTCCTAGGGAATAAGCTCCAAATGCACCTACAATAATTAAACCTGCTCTAGTAAAGATATCTAAACGAAATATACTTATTGATAAATATTGTAATAATTTTTTGACAAAAATATATAATAACATTGAAAAGATTGCAGCAAGAACCGGACTGATCACCCAGGAAAAAACAATTTTTATAAGTGAATTATAATTGGTTAACATATTGGCAAAAAAGTTCCAGCCAATTATAGCGCCTACGATTGCCTGGGAAGTTGAGACAGGAATTTGCATTTTCGTCATCCAAAAAACACTCATACCTGCAGCGAGAGCAACCATGAAGGCGCCCCCTAAAGCATTAACCGAGCCTAGCGTACCCAGAGTATGAGAAGCCCCGGTTCCAGACAGCACTGCCCCGATTATCACAAAAATACTTGCAATTATCGCAGCAGTCTTGAATCTCACCATCTTGGTACCAACAGCAGTACCAAATATATTTGAGGCATCGTTGGCTCCCAGAGACCAACCCAGAAATAAGCCACTGGAAAGATAGATTAGTATCATCTAGATTGACCTCTTAATTGTGAAAATGGATAATTTATCTGCAATATCTTCAGAAATGTCTGCAACGCGGTCTATTCTGTCAACGAACATACGGTGGTGCAATTTAATACTTAACTTTCCAATATCAGGATCACGAAATACATTTCGGATTAATTCGCCTGAAATATCGTCTGCTTCTTCTTCCCAATGATATACCTTAGGTAAGCAATGACGGGCCTCAACGGGATCATTAAAAAAATATCGGGAGGCTCTGATAATTTGATCTACGGCGTTTTGGGCATATTCGGAAAGCAAAAGGTAGTTTTTATGATACTTGGGATGAATATCGGGAATTTCCATGTTAAATTCCCTGATAACTCCACTAATCCGGTCAATTATATCATCAAGTGCTTCTAAAAGAGACAATACATCTGCCCGGGCTTCAGGGATTAAGGTCTTCTCGTATAACTGAGTCTCTATATTCCTGCGAATTCCATCGGCTTTGTTTTCTAATTTGATCAGCTTTTCCAGATAATTATCAAATTTTTCTTCATCATCATTGAAATAACTATCTAGGCCCGTGACTAAAAAAGGGCCAGCATCATTAATTATATCAAGAAAATTATTAACCTTATTTTCCAATTGCTTGGTTTTTTTCAATAACATTTAAGTCTCCTCTCTATTAAGGAAGATTAGTGCTATTCAAATTCATCAACGGAGCAGGATGACTTTCCCTTCCTGTGCGCGATAAAAAAGTAATTGTATAAATACGTTTATTAATTAATGCTCTTTGCATTTCAAATTTTTTGGTATCAGGAGAAAGAATTGCTATGATATTTTTGGGGTTATGTATATTTAAGGGAGAACGCTTACTTCCATAAAGTATAATGTGTTTAATCGAAGCTCGATTAGGTTTATCCCAATGTAAAATTAATTTCGTTGAATTAGATTTGATTTGAAAGTTCTTAGGAGTTGGCAAATTTGTATCCCCTTTTTGGCTATAGAGGAGAGGCTTGGCAGGGTGTTTAAATTTTCCTTCGTTTAAAGAAATATAATTTTGATTGGAGAGTGTGCTGGAGGCAAAAAATACGCATCCTGATAGATTTGTTCTTCTTATATATCCGATCTGGTTTAATATATCACCCCAATTGAGTTTATAATCTCCTAAACCTGCTGCTATATGACAATCACTTTTCTTAAAATCATTCCATTCCTGGACATAATCACAAAATCCAGTACTGTCCTCTCTGGTAGGTGTATACAACATGGGAACAATCAAATCTATTTTATTTATTTCCATCCACCGACGTGCATCCTGAAATACATTATTATATCCATCCCATTGTTGGCCATAATAGTCACCTATTGTAGCTGCTGATAAAATTGTGTTGGAATAATTTTGTTCTAATAAATTGTAAACCTTTGAAACAAAAATTGTGACCTGTTTCCTCTGCCAATCATCCCAGTCCAAGTTAAGAGGGTTACCCTGCTGGGAATTAAATCGCTTTATACTGACTGAATCTTTAGAATATTCTCCCTGGCCCGGATAACGAATATAATCTAAATGTAACCCATCAATATCATATTGGCTCACCAGATTATTGATAACTTTTAGTAAGTAATCCTGTACTTCGGGATTACCAGGAGAAAAGGAAATGTAACTGTTGTTCCTTTCCATCTTTTTCCCATTAGAATTGTGGACCACCCATTCTGGATGGGCATAGTAGGGATGTACCGGATCAGTCTTAATTGGTTTTGATTTACCTCTCCAGGCAGGAAAAACATTTATCCAGGCATGAATTCTAAACCCATATTCACGTGCTTTTTTAATTGCGTAAGCCAAGGGATCCCAGCCTGGATCTTGGCCTAATTTGCCAGTTAATAATTTTCCCCAGGGCTCAAAATTTGATTTGTAATAAGCATCCCCGTTCCCACGAACCTGAAAAAAGATAGTGTTAAAATTGGCGCGTTTCATTTTTTGAAAAGTATTCTTAATATATTCTTTCATGCTGTCGGGATTGTGGGTCTCCAGGTTTTTCGTATAATCGAACCTGCTCATCCACACTCCTCGTAATTCTCTTTCAAAAGTTGTATCGGCATAGGTAGTATCGGTAATAAAAGAATTACTATCCTGTTTTTTAGGGAGTTTTGCTGGACTTCTCTTGTATTCTAAGATTTTTGAAACTAAAGCGTGAGAAAGAATAAGAAGAGAAATGATTATTAGGGCAAGAGATATTTGCGGTAGATAACTTTTGATTTTGTTTTTCATTAATTATTTATTCTAGTTAAGTAATTAAAAACTCTAAGTTATGATTATCAACTGGATTATAACTATCTATCTAACCAGGTTCCCTGAAAATTTTCGAGATCATAAGAAATGATTCCAGAGATATTGTCCTTGAATGTGATTGGGATTAATAACTTCCCAAGATAAATCTTCAAATATTCCATAACATGTTAATTTGTCTTATTTGAAATAATTATTTCTTGTACTCCTATAATAATTCAAAAAAAGCAAATTAAATTAATAAAAAAGGGGAGCAAAGTAAAAAATATTATCTAAATTATTTCAGTGTTTAATTACAGGAAGAAAACCTGTTTTTAATTTGAGAAATATTATTATTATCTGAAATGAGATCAATCAGGACTGATAATTAAATTATTTAAAAAAGTTCAATATTGTAGGCTACAATGTCATTGATTTTAGGTTTCAAAAAGTTATCTACATAATCTCTATGGTCAGGATGGGAACTAAAATTATCCAAGGCCCCCCTGTCTTCAAATAAAATAATTAAACCGAAATTATAATTATCATTAGTTATTTTTCCTATTTGGAGTGATTTTACACCTGGAATAGGAGGTAAAACTTCTTTTGTTCTTTTGATAACACGTTTTTTGTTTATGGACGATTCTGTATTGAATAGTACTACCCTTTGTATCATAGTTCCTCTTTTTTATTGATTAAAATTATGTATTACTGACTTTATTTTTAGTCATTTAAATAAAAATTTGTTCACCTAATTCCATAATATTAACATTTTGGTTTTTTTTCCTTAATAAATTTCGTAGTCCTTTCGCCTCCTGGGATTCATCTTCATTATTGGGATCGTAATGGTATGGTATTACAAGTTTTGGATTTATTTGTTGAATTGAAGCTAGGTATTCATCATAAAGGTTGTCAAAACAGGCAGTAAATAATATATCTACATCCTCGGGATCTTGGTAAGTACTAGCGTCGGCAGTGTGATAAATCCCTTCATAGTAGTAACAAACTGATTCTTCGGAACCATAACAATCGCATTCGATAACATCAATATTATTGTTAATTTTATCCCCGCTTTTTACAGTATTGCCCTCGAGATCAAAATTGTCGAAAACTGATTTTGGAGCGTATAATTGGAAATCTCCCAGAGCTTCAAGTTTATCAGGGTCACAATGATCGTCGTGTTCATGTGTTACCAGAACAATTTTGATGTCTGATTCAGGTTCAGTTAGATAATTGGGATCAATTAAAATATTGGTATTCCCTTGAATTTCAATACAAGAATTTCCTAACCATCTGATTTTCATAAGATCCTCCTCATTTATATTTAAAAGGCCGCCTAGTCCTATCTAAATATACAATTATAAAAGAATATTGTAAATGATTTCTTGTATATTACAATGAGAGTATTTTTTGTAGAAAATGAGAGTTAACAAAATTCAGCCACCTCAGTTACAAAAGAGGATCTACAAAAAAAACGTAGAAAAAACTTGACACTATACAAATATTCTAGTACTTTAATAACAGATTATTGATAAAAAAGGAAGGTAAGAAAAATGGACAGTTTAATAAATATATCTGAAGGAGCATCTTTAGGAATGCACAGTTTGGCCTATATGGCCGCTAAAAAACCTGAAAAACTTAACACTAAGAGTCTAGCAGACAAACTGGATGCCTCGAAGGCTCATCTTTCAAAAGTACTGCAGAAATTGCACAAAGCCGGTTTTGTGGAATCCTACCGGGGTCCGACAGGAGGATACACTTTAAGTAAGTCACCTAAAACAGTTACGCTATTGGATATATATGAGGTGATTGAGGGTAAAGTTGAAGTCGAAGAATGTCCTTTAGGTAAAGAGGAATGTATGTTTGAGAATTGTATATTTAATGATACTTTACATGGGGTTGAGAATGAGATCTATGAAACCCTTAAAAATATTAATCTATCAAATTTTGCCAAGGAGATACAACTATGAAAAGAGAAATAATTAAAATAGATAAAGAAAAATGTAATGGATGTGGAGAATGTATTCCGGCCTGTCCTGAAGGAGCTATACAGCTAATTGATGGAAAAGCCAGATTAGTGAGCGATTTGGTCTGTGATGGGTTGGGAGCCTGTGTTGGAGATTGTCCAGAAGACGCTATTACAATCGAAAAAAGAGAAGCAGAGCCCTATGAGGAAGAGAAAGTCATGGAAAATCTTATTCCTCAAGGAAAGAAGGTGATCAGAGCGCATTTGCAACACCTAAATGAACATGGAGAAAACGAATATTTAGAGCAAGCGGAAAAATTTTTACAAGAAAAAGGTATTGAAGTACCAGAATATAAAAAAGGAGAAACTATGGAGAACCAATGTGGATGTCCTGGCAGTCAAGCCCAGAAATTAAAAAAGAAAGAACAAAGCAAACACAAGTCTGAACAACAAGGTAAACCTGACAAAATTAGTTCTAAGTTACAACAATGGCCTGTGCAGCTGAAATTACTCAATCCTGATGCTCCTTATTTTGAAAATGCTGATTTATTGGTATCTGCTGATTGCGTACCTTACGCTTATGGCGATTTTCATAGAAAATTCATGGAAGATAAAGTGGTAATAACTTTTTGTCCAAAGCTAGATCAAAATATTGAAAAGTATACAGATAAGTTTGAATATTTGTTCAAAAATCGTGATATTAATAGTGTCACCGTTTTAAACATGGAAGTACCATGCTGTAAAGGTACCCTGAAAATAGTTCAGGAAGCAATCAACCGCGCTGAAAAAGGTGTACCTATTAGTAACTATACAATTACAATAGATGGTGAAATTAAAATTTAAGAGGAGATAAAAAAAATGAAAGTACGAAATATTAAAACAGAAGAAAATTTTGACAATATGCATGATATTGAGAAAGCAGCCCAACTGAGGTCAGATGAGACAGCTAAAATAATTATGATGAAATTACAACCCGGCGATGTTGTAAAAGAACATACAACGCCCTATAATGTCTCATTTTTTGTACACAAAGGGGAAATTGTGATGAAGATAGGAGATGAGAGTCAGAAAGTGAAAGAGGGTGACTTGATTCAAAGTCCGTCCAACATTGTCCACTCTTTTACGAATGAAGCCAGTCAGAATGCGCAAGTGATGGTTGTAAAACATATCAATTCCTAATGTTTCTATCTTCATTTTACTGGAAAAAGACTATTTATTATCCTATAACTTTTAATTAGGATTTGAAATAATAGCTATATAATCTTTTAATTTTTAAATAGTAAGGAGGAAATTATGGATATGTTCTGTTATCAATGTCAGGAAGCTCTAAATAATGAAGCCTGTACCAAGGCCGGAGTTTGTGGAAAACAACCTGATGCAGCTAATATGATGGATTTGTTGATCTATCTTGACAAAGGAATTGCATTCTATGCCAAAGAACTGGATGAAATCAGTCCAGAAACGAGTGATTTTTTAATGCGGAGTCTTTTTGCTACGATTACAAATACTAATTTTAGTGAAGAGAGAATCTACGAATATGTTCAGAAGGCTTTTGAAGTAAGAGACCAAGTAAAGAATAAAGTTGAGAATATTGAAGAGGATGTTCCTGAAGCTGCAGTATGGTATGCGGAAGATCTTGAGACTGCGCGTGAAAAAGGACAGGAAGTAGGCATTTTACAAACTGAAGATGAAGATGTTCGGTCTCTGCGAGAACTCCTGACTCTGGGGATCAAGGGAATGGCTGCATACGGACATCATGCCCAAGTATTAGGAAATTTTAAGAGTGAAATAGTAGAATTTATGGTGGAAGGTCTGGCTGCGACACTTGATGACTCTCTTTCTGCTGATGATTTGGTCGGATTAGTTGTGGAATGTGGAAATTACGCTGTGAAAACAATGGAATTACTTGATGATGCCAATACTTCTGCCTATGGTCATCCTGAACCAACTCAGGTTGATATAGGTGTAAGAGATAATCCTGGTATATTGGTAAGTGGACATGACCTCAAAGACCTGGAACAGATATTAGAACAGACTCAGGGCACAGGAGTGGATGTCTATACCCATGGTGAGATGTTACCAGCCAATTCTTATCCTGCCTTCAAAGAGTATGATCATTTTGTTGGTAATTATGGTGGTTCCTGGTGGAAACAGGGTAGTGAATTTGATAAATTTAATGGTCCAATCGTATTGACTACCAACTGTTTGATTCCGCCTAAAGATTCTTATAAGGACAGAGTATTTACTACTGATATGGTAGGATTTGATGGCGTCAAACATATTGAAAGTGAATCGGACGGATCTAAAGATTTTTCTAAAGTAATAGAAATAGCACAAGATTGTGACGCACCTGAACAAATTGAAGAAGGACAGATATGGGGTGGTTTTGCCCGTAATGCTGTTATGGAGAAAGCAGATAAAATTATAGAAGCAGTTCAGGAGGGTGCCATCAGCCAATTTGTAGTTATGGCCGGATGTGACGGCAGACAAAATGGAAGAGAATATTATACTGAGGTAGCCCAAGAATTACCTGAAGATGCAGTAATATTGACTGCCGGCTGTGCAAAATATCGTTACAATAAACTTGATCTAGGTGACATTGGTGGTATACCCAGGGTGCTTGATGCTGGACAGTGTAATGATTCTTACTCTTTGGCTTATATTGCCATGCAACTGCAGGAAGCACTGGATCTGGATGATATTAATGATCTCCCTATCTCATATGACATTGCCTGGTATGAGCAAAAAGCAGTCACGGTCTTATTGGCTCTATTAGCACTGGGTGTCAAGGGGATCCGCCTGGGCCCAACCTTGCCTGCTTTTGTTTCTGATAATGTTTTAGATGTGTTGGTTGATAATTTTGATATCAAACCCAAAGGCTCTGTACAGGAAGACGTACAGGCTATGATGCAGGGTGAATAAAAAGTAGATCTCTACTCGTACTCGTCTCCTCAATAAATTAACCTTGCGGAGGTTTTGTCCAAAAAATAGGCTATCCTTCGCAGGGTTTTCTATTTTTTTATCTTTTATTTGGAGGGTTTGCTTCGGTTAATAAAATTGTATCTTTAATTCTTTGGGCTAACTTTTTGTCACTCATATTAAATTGAAGAGCAATAATATCTTTTATTCCCATTTTATTATCAACTTTGTAACTATATACAATTGTGCTTTTTTCGTTTATTTGTATTCTATTAACATGAGAAGTCTGGCTGATTTTCAGAAAAGTAGATAAATTTTGCAATCCAACTTTGACCTGGACTAATTGTGTTTGTTTTTGTTCTTTTAAAGTAATTTTTATGGTTCCTTCGCACCGACTGTGGGTAAATCTAATTAATGCATGCTAATTTTTTAAATGATTATACTTTTTTTTTCTATACCTGAATATTTCTTCCGTCGAAATTATAATCAAAATAAAGTTATTTGAAAATAAATATTTTATTTGAAATAAAATCATAGAGAATAAATGAGAAGGAAATTAGTGTTGAGTAATAAAGACTAAGGAATTACACTGAAGTGTACT
>Ga0102941_1000600_pt1 | contig 16813 bp, 9 predicted proteins | sample SalPonR2_C_D2_MG_FD_79281 | JGI IMG/M metagenome (GOLD analysis project Ga0102941, IMG submission 79281) | Salt pond soil microbial communities from South San Francisco under conditions of wetland restoration - Salt Pond MetaG R2_C_D2_MG | ecosystem: Environmental > Aquatic > Marine > Intertidal... | reverse complement strand
GTTACCTTAAAATTATTCATAACCATAGAAACTGAGTTTTTATAGAATAGGGTATTTAAAATATTATAAAATATATTCTTAACCTACCATTTCAAAATGGTTATGAATAATTAAGGTATAAAGATAAACAGTGTTAAAAAAAAATAAATCATAATAATAGAGGTATTGTAATGAAGAACAAAAAGATATTAATTATAGGTGGTGGGATTGCCGGACTATCAGCTGGCTCGTATCTACAACGTAACGGCTATAATACTGAAATTTTTGAAGCACATAATCTTCCCGGTGGAGTTTGCACAGCCTGGAAAAGGGGAGAGTATACATTTGACTACTGTATACATTGGCTTATGGGAACCAATGAGAGTTCAGGATTTCATACTATCTGGGAAGAATTAGGTGCGTTAGAAGATGAGGAGGGAAAGAAAACCCAGATTCAGAATTTTGAAAAATTCACCAGTGTTGAACTTAAAAATGGAGAGGTAGTTCCCTTATATGCAGATTTAAATAAACTGGAACAAGAATTCTTGAAATTGGCCCCAGAAGACGAGAAGAATATTCGTAAATTTATTAAAGACTTGAAAAAATTAGCTGATTTTAAAGAGGGGGTTGTAAATGATCAAGGGAGCATAATAGATAAAATATCATTCTGGTTTAAAAATACAATTCCATTTTTGAAATTGATTAAATATGTAAGAATGTCGATGGAAGAATTATCAGAAAAATGGGAAAATCCCCAGCTAAAAGAGATTTTTAGCTGTGTTATACCATCGTCCTGGTCGGCTTTATCTTTGTTGCTTGGCTTAGCCAAACAACACGTTCAAGCAGCAGGATATCCCATCGGAGGATCACTTCCTTTTGTTCGAAATATAGAAAGAAAATATCTAAAATTAGGTGGTGAGATTAATTATTCCAGCAAAGTTGAGAAAATACTTGTCAAAAATGACCAGGCTATAGGTATTAGGCTGGAAAATGGTGAAGAATACTATGGAGATGAAATAATTTCTGCTGCGGATGGTCATACTACACTTTTTAAAATGCTAGAAGGTGAATATTTATCTTCAAAACTTGAGAAAGCCTATGAAGAATTTTCTCTTTTTCCATCATCAATTCATTTAGGTTTTGGTGTAAATAAAGATTTGTCAGAATTGCCTCATTCAATGTTATTAAATTTTTCAGACCCTCTTATACTACCGGACGGTTCAGAGCATGAATACATTAATCTTATGGTATATCATTTTGATCCTACCCTGGCTCCAGAAGGAAAGACTCCGGTAACAGTGCTACTTAATACCTGGAAAGATGAGTACTGGCAAGAACTTGCTGAAGAAGTACCTGAGAGATATAAGAAAGAAAAAAAGCGGATAGGGGAGGACGTACTTAATATTTTAGAGGAACGATTTCCAGGATTTAGTGAGGCAGTTGAACAGATAGATATTTCTACTCCACATACGGTTAAAAGATATACCAATAATTGGCATGGTAGTTACGAAGGATTTGCTCCCACACCTGAAGCACTGATGACTAAATTACCCAAGGAAATTCCAGGGCTTGATAATTGTTATATGATCGGCCAGTGGACAGAACCAGGGGGTGGAATACCCTCGGCTGCTCTTAATGGCAGGAATATAACTCGTAAATTATGTAAGAAGGATAACAAGGAGTTTTTTTCTAATTCTCTCGTCCCCAAATTTGATTTGCCCCGTAGGTCACAGCGGACTCCTAGGGAGGATGTCTAAGTCAGGGACGCATGTGTAATTAAAAACAAAAATAGTAAAAACTTAGTTTTGGAAAAATAGGCAGAATATATTCAAAAAACATTTTTTCATACATTTCTTTTTATTATTTTATTGTAATTAATTTAAAGGAAAGGCTTAATCGACAAACAAAAAAGTAGTATTTCAAATTTTTATACCCTTTTGGTTATAATTCAACATGAATTATTTAGATTAAGAGAAAAAACTTGCAAAGAATTTGGGATCTTTGCAAGGTGAATTCATCAATTGATCAATAAGACTTATTATATTTCTTATTATTTCGGCGTGCAATCTTTCTTTCACGGGAAGTGAGTAATTTTTTGCGCAACCTAATATTTTCGGGAGTAACCTCTACGAGTTCATCTTGAGCAATAAATTCAATAGATTGTTCCAGGGATAAATCCCGTGGTGGCTCCAGGGTTTCTGTACTATCTTTGGCAGCTGCCCGGAAATTCGTTAATTGCTTTTGACGAACAATATTGACTTCTAAGTCTTCCGGACGATTGTTCTCTCCGATAACCATCCCTTCGTACACCTGAGTACCGGGACCTTCAAACATTATTCCCCGGGCTAAAGTAGATTGATAAGCATAAGGAGTTATTTCGCCAGGACGGTCAGCTATTATAGCACCCGTTGTTCTTTGACTGATTTCTCCCGCCCATTCATCATAACCTTCAAAAAGTGTATTCATGATGCCTTTACCTTTGGTATCGGTCAGAAACTGATTTCTGTATCCAATTAATCCACGAGTAGGAATAATAAAATGCAGTTCAGCGCGTCCCTCTCCATTATTCATGAGATATGTCATTTCTCCTTTACGCTCGGATAATTCTTCTGTGATATCCCCCACGAATTCTTCCGGTACATCCAAAAATAATTTTTCATAAGGTTCAGTTACTTGCCCGGCTTCTTTTTTGGTTATCACCTCCGGCTTGGAAACCATCAGGGAATAACCTTCCCGCCGCATTGATTCAATTAAAACAGCCATCTGGAGTTCTCCCCGGCCAGAAATCTTGAAGCAGTCAGTTCGATCCGGAACTTCTTCCATCCTCAAGGCAACATTATTGAGAACTGCTTCTTCCAATCGTTCTTTTAAATGACGGCTGGTGAGATATTCGCCTTCATCTGCATAGGGACTGGAGTTGACGTGAAAAAACATAGAAACAGTAGGATCGTCAACTTCTATCCGGGGTAATGGGTTGGGCTCTTGATTTGATGCGAGAGTATCGCCTATGTTCAGATCATTGATCCCTCCAATAGCAACTATATCACCGGCTTCAACTTCATCTACCTGTATACGCTGTAAACCATTAAATGTGAATAGGGTTGGTAGTTTTTGATTTGATATGATTTCATTTTCTTTACAGAGAGAATAAAGCTGGTTGACTTCCAGTTTTCCGCTTTTTAAGCGCCCGATTCCGATCTGACCTACGTACGAACTATAATCCAGATTGGAGATTAAAAATTGTGTTTTAGCATTGTCTTTGGCTTTGGGACCTGGTATTTCAGAGAGTATTGTTTCAAATAAAGGCTTCAAATCTTCTGATCCATCTCCAAGCTCCTGATGAGCAACTCCTGCTGTTGCTTGAGTGAATAAGACAGGGAATTCCAGTTCTTCAATATCAGCCCCAAGATCAATGAATAAGTCATAAATCTCGTCCACAACTTTTTCACTACGCGCATCTTTTCGATCAATTTTATTGACAACAAGGATGACAGGTAGATCCTGGTCCAGTAATTTTTTGACTACAAAGCGTGTCTGAGGTAGGGGACCCTCGGCAGCATCTACCAGTAAAATTGCACCGTCGACCATATTGAGGCTACGTTCTACTTCACCACCAAAATCTGCGTGTCCGGGGGTATCTACAATATTGATCTTAGTATTTTTATAAAAAACTGCAGTATTATTGGCATTAATTGTTATTCCCCGCTCTCGTTCCTGGTCCATATCATCTAATAATCTATCTTCAACCTGTTCATTTTCGTGAAAAGTACCGCTCTGTTTTAAAATTCCATCAACTAAAGTTGTCTTACCATGGTCTACATGGGCGATTATCGCAATGTTTCTAAAATTTTCTTTTCTCATATATATTCTACTCTATTTTTTATAAATCTTATTAAAAATCAGCATAATAATTCAAATTAGACCTTAATTACAGGTAGCAAAGTTAAGCAAATTCATTAGGTGATTAAAGATAAAAAATATTTTGTAAGAAAAATAATGATTAGTAGGACTTTTAATTGGTTTAATCTAGGAGAGGAAGCCTTGGGAAGGATCTCAATTTTCCCAAAGTTATAAAAATTTATGTTTTCTTCGATCCCAATTTATTCACATGCTCAGCTGAAGTCAAATAATCGAATTGATCTTCCTCCAAAATTCCTTCCGAAATAACTATCTGCCGTATACTTTTATCGGAGGCTTGAACTTTCTGATGTATCTCTTCAGCCTTATCATAACCAATTTTTTCAACCAGGGCTGTTATCGTAGCTGTGGAATTATTAATACCTTTTTGCAATTCTTCCTCATTGGGCTCTATCCCTTCTATACAATTTTTCCGAAAATTATCGGTAATATTTATCAATATTTCCAGGGAAGAAAGTAGAGAATCAGCAATGATGGGCATGTAGGCATTTAATTCCAGATTACCTTCCGATACTGCTGTAGTAATTTTGTTGTCATTGGCAAAAACCTGCAGAGCCGATTGAATAACTGATTCAGGTATGACAGGATTAACTTTGCCCGGCATTATCGAGGAACCGGCCTGTTTCTTGGGCAGTGAAATTTCATTCAATCCAGCTTTGGGTCCTGATGACATTAAACGTAGATCATTGGCCACTTTTTTTAGGGAAGACGCGAAGGCCTTGATGATTCCGCTGACTTCTACAAAAACATCATTATTTTGGGTTCCTTCGACCAGATTTTCCGCCCTGGCCAGGCCATATCCGGTAATATCTTTCAATTCTTTCACCACCTGGAAGATGTATTTTTTAGGAGCTGTTATACCCGTGCCGATAGCAGTTCCTCCAATATTTAAAACCCGCAATCTCTCTTCACATTTATATACCCGCCAACGATCACGGGCAAAAGCATCAGCATAGGCACCCATTTCACGTCCAAGAGTCGTTAAAACTGCATCCTGCAGCTGGGTTCGGCCAACTTTGACGTATTTTGATAATTCCTTTTCTTTCTTCTGAAAAATTTCTGTCAAAGCCACGATCTTACGTTCCAGCTTACGAATCAGTTTGATGGCTGCAATTTTCAGAGCAGAGGGATAGGTGTCATTGGTTGATTGATGAAGATTGATATCCTCTAAGGGATGAATATGATTATATTCTCCAGGTGATCGATCCAGTATCTGCAGGGCCCGGTTGGCTATGACCTCATTGACATTCATATTAGTTGAAGTACCAGCTCCACCCTGAAGCGCATCGGTGATAAAATGTTCTTCTAAATATCCTTCCATAACTTCACGACAGGCTCGCTGAATTGCATCAAATTTTTCCTGCTCAAGATAACCCAGGCTATGATTGGTTCGCGCAGCTGCCAGTTTTACTGTGCCATAAGCCCGGATTAGATGAGGGTTAACTTTTTGATCAGAAATTTCAAAATTTTGTCGCGCTCTCTCTGTATGTATACCCCAGAGAGCATCAGAAGGAATCTTTACTTCGCCAAATTTATCTTTTTCAACTCTATAGTCATTGCTCATAATTATCTATCAACTTTTTAGCTTGGGATTTAATTTCTTGTTTCAATTCTGAATCAATATCTTCCTTCTTGTACATAAAACCGTATTTATCAGTGACTTTGCATCTACCTTGAGGAAGGTAGGAACTCTCCGGCCCAGCGATATAGGACCAGCGTTTGCCCAGTATTTCGCAAAAGTATAATTCTGTATCGTATTTATTTCCTATAATCTCACAGAATTGATCTAGTTTATTTTGCAGTTCTTCTTCTGAATCAACCATTCTGTCCATTGAATTAGATAAATAGGTCTCTTTCTCCATCTTCGATCCTATTGTAATAATTATAAAATTCTTCCATCATCTCAGGTTTATCCTGGAAAAATTCCATTTCTTCTAATTGATCCAATTCCTTTTGCAGAACCTTTTCACCTTCTTTATGGGTTTCTTCTGAAGCATAGTCTTCTAAATATTCTTTATAAGTCAAAATAGCATTGAGTTTACAGAATTTTCCTTCTGTCCCATTACAGAGTAATCCCATGATCTTTTCTCCTGTTCGACCACATCTATATCCTGCTGTACAAAAGGACGTAATGATATCTTCTTTGGCAAGATCTCCTATCATCTTATCCAATCTTCTAGTATCGCCTAATATAAATTGTTGCTCATCTTCTTTTTGCTGAGACTCATCATTGGAAAGTCTATCCCATTGTTCCTTTACATCTGAATATCCACCTATTCCAATTCTGGTTGAAGCATCTGTTTGAGTAACTCCCACATCTATCAACTCATCTCTTAGATCAGCGTCTTCCCGTGCGGTTAATATTAACCCTGTATAAGGAACCGCCAATCTTAATATTGTAATGATCTTTTTTAATTCTTCATCACTAACCAGATAGGGCGATTCTTCTGCCACCTTGGAACCGGCTGCATGCATTAAACGAGGAAAAGAAATAGTATGCGGACCTATTCCAAACTGTCTTTCAAGGTCGATAGCATGGTATAATAATCCCATTACTTCGTACTTCCAGTCGTAAAGACCGAATAAAGCACCAGTAGCAACATCATCTATGCCTGCCTCCATAGCGCGGTGAAGTGCGTATAGTCTCCACCTGTAATTACCTTTTATTGTTCCGGGAGGGTGCATTTTTGTATAAGTAGGTTTGTGATAGGTTTCCTGAAAGACCTGGTAAGTACCAACTCCTACTTCCCAGAGCCGTCTGAGATCTTCCGAGCTCATAGGAGCTGCATTAATGTTAATTCTACGGATGGAACCGGTACCGGGACCATAGGGAGCATCTTCTTCCACATCGTAGATATTTTTCATGCAGTCAACCATATAGTCTATATCTGATTTGGGATGTTCTCCCCAAACAGCGATCATCCGTTTATGTCCCTCTCTCACCATTACTCTGGTTTCTTCTTGCATCTCTTCTTTGGTCAGAATTTTCCTTTTTTCTTCGGTGTTATCTTTCTTGAAACCACAATAGGCACAATTATTCACACATAAATTAGAAAGATAAAGAGGAGCAAAGAAAACAATGCGATTATCATAGACTTTTTCTTTTACTTTATTAGCAGTCGCATACATTTCTTCCCATAGATTGGGATCATCAACATTTATCAAAGCAGCAGTTTCTTCGGGAGATAGTCGTTCTATATCCAGAGACTTCTGCATAATGTCACGGATGTACTGTTTATCCGGATCCTGCTGTTGTTCCAGATCTTGATTTATATTGGCTCTATCAATAAAATCTTTACCATCAATCAGATATTTATCGATTTCTTCCTGTTTAATGACCTGGTCGGTCCATTCTTTTACACTTAAATCGGACATAATTCACCTCCATATTTGTTATTCAGAAAGATTAAGTGAGGTGGTTTGAATATCAACATCATCCAGCTGGCCTAATTGACCGCTCAGAGCGCCCAATTTATCATTGGACATATTGAGAATAAGAAAAATAATAGCCATTTTCTCGCTCTCAAGGGGATAGCCTACTCGCATAGTGATATTATCGGAGTGTTGGTGTAATAGGTTCTGGACTTTCTGGTGAGAAGTATCGCGATTGTAGATTGTGATTGTTGCTGTGTGATATCTTGTTTCTTCCATTAAAAAAACCACCCTATTTAATTAACAGGATGGTGTAAGTGTGATCGTTGATCCACAATTTCTACACCATCCCTTGACGTCAGATTCATCCTTCATCTCAGGATGTATACCAATTTAAAAACATTCAGCAGAATTTAAAATGTTTTTTTGTGAAAAAAAATACAATGTATCTACATAATTACAGTATTATGTTTCGTAATTATTTGAGAAACAAAGAATTAATTATAATTTTGCTCATTTTATTTTGAGTTTAAAAATAATCCAATAGGATTTTCCACTATCAATCTTTATTTGTATAGAGATGAGCCAACTGAAAAAAGGGGTGATCGATAAAATTGTCATGGTGAGCGGAGTCGAACCATGGATGAGAACAGGTGGTAATCATTATTCGACTCCGCTCATAATGACAGTTTTTATTACTTTTTTCAGTTGACTCTAGAGATTATTTCAGAATATATAAAAGTAAAATTGAAAATGGGTACTATTCAAAGTAAATTCTGTGTCAGAATATTATGAATTTTATTATATTGTAAGAATGAAGTAGTAGGGGAGGAAGAAATTATTTAATATTTTGACTAAGATCTGATCAAGTTAATTTATAAATATTTTGTCCAAAAATGAGTTTCAATATGTAAGTAGTACTTCCTGAGATAACAAAAATTAAGAAGCTGTGTTTAATAAAATAAATATGGGTAAAAAAAATGGATAATATTAAAATAGCAGTGGCTCAGTTTGAGCCTAAGAGCGGAGATAAAGAATATAACTTATCAATCATCGAAAAATTGACAGCAGAAGCCAGTGAAAAGGGTGTTGATGCTATTAGTTTTCATGAATTGTCTATTACAGGCTATACATTTTTTAAAGAGATGGAAGAATCAAAAATTACTGAATATGCAGAAGAGGTACCATCAGGTGAAAGCTGCCAGACTCTGAAGCAACTAGCTCAAAAATATGATATACATATTCTTGCAGGGTTGGTAGAAAATGATAACCATGAATTATATAATACTTATGTCTGTATAGATGAATCGGGATTGGTCTCTAAATATAGAAAGATACATCCTTTTATTAATTCAAATTTATCGGCTGGATCTCAGTATGTAACTTTTGATCTTAAGGGCTGGACATGTGGAATTTTAATCTGTTATGATAATAACATCATTGAAAATGTAAGAGCTACCACACTTCTAGGGGCTGATATTATTTTTGCACCGCACGTAACAGGTTGTACTCCTTCACCTATGCCAGGAAGAGATTACGTAGAAGATGAATTGTGGGAAAATAGGAAAGAAAATCCTGTTCCCCTGAGATTGGAATTTGACGGTAGAAAAGGGAGAGAGTGGCTCTTAAAATGGTTGCCGGCAAGAGCCTATGATAATGGGGTTTATTATGCTTTTACTAATCCTATTGGTTATGATGGGGACCAGCTTAAAAATGGAAATTCCATGCTTTTGGATCCCTTTGGCGATATTGTAGAGGAGATCAGAAGTTTTGAAGATAAGATGACCTTCGCCAATCTAACACCTGAAAAACTAGAACAGGCGGGGGGATATAGATATAGGAATGCTCGCAAACCGGAATTATATAGAGAAATTTTGGGACAGGAGAATCAAGGTGAGACTAATCCGGAGTGGCTGGAGGAACAGGAATAATAAATTTAAATAAGAGGATCTTCGAGACTTTGCCTGTGAAGATTTTTTCATAAAAAAATGTTATGATAAACTCGTAAAAAGTAATGTTATAGAAATATTATCTACTATAATAGGTTGTATTCTTTGAAGTTGACCTATTACTTTATAATAGCCTGACAATAAACTACTTTGCGCCGTTGCGTCTTTGCCTCAAAGAGATGTCCATGACACGAGCGGCTCTTTTTACGAGACCATCATGTTATGAAATTAATATCATAATTTACCGAGAATTAGTAGGATATTTAACCTGGTAGGGTCCTGGGCCTTGCAAGTTTTTTGTGTCTTATAACTGTGGTAGCTGCTCAGAAAATTCAATAAAAAATAGCCGGAGTATAGGATCTCCTTAAAAGTGTATAGTTAATAAAAAATTATAGTGAACGTATTTCTATTTTTTAAGGAGACCCTATATAATTTGACTTATTAATATATTCTATCTAGAATTGGCAGTTCATTTATTTTCTAATTGTTTGAAATAATGTTACAGAAATTATTAGTCCAGAGATCTATCCTCATATTCGGGTCTTTGAGGCTTTTTATAGCCATTATTCTTTATTTTTTCCATTAATACATTAATTGCTTTATCAAGCTGGGGCCTCTCACCGTGAGCTAATTTTTCAGGATGGTCAATAACCTTAATATCTGGTTTAACTCCTTGACCTTCCTGAAACCATTTACCATCTGTAGTGTACATTCTAAAAGATGGGACAGTAACACGTCCCCCATCTACGAGCCGTGGTGCGCCAGAATATCCAATTAAGCCACCCCAGGTTTTGGTACCTATTAGTTTACCAAGTTTTCTCTTTCTGAAATAGTAAGGGAAGGCATCTCCACCTGAACCACTCCAGCCATTTATTAACATTGCTTTAGGCCCAAAATGAGCAACCGGAGGCCACTGCCAATCTTGTCCTGTTCTAGTTGCCCAATAGGAGAGTGGCTTTCTATTTAATAATTCTATAAATCTATCTGGAATTTGTCCTCCACCGTTGAAGCGTTCATCAATTATTAACGCCTCTTTTTTGAATTGAGCCTGAAACTGCCTTACTAGTTCATTTTGACCACTTCTAGAAGTATTCTTAACATAGATATAACCTAACTTTCCATCACTTTGATTAGTTACATATTGGCGTTTTTGTTCTACCCAGGCCATGTGTCTTAGCTGAATTTCTTGTTTGGTACTTATGGTCTTAACTATTTCAGTTCTTATATTATCATTATTGGGATTATCTGCGTATTCTATTTTTACAGTTTCTTTAGAAAGGCCCTGTAGAACCTTCCAGGGAGAGACTCTTTTTGATAGTTTTGTACCATTGATTGAATAAATGTAATCTCCCTCAGAGACGGAAATCCCGGATTTATCAAAAGGAGATTTGATATCATTATCCCAGGGTGCGCCCCGGATGATCTGAGAAATTTTATAATGGTTGTTATCAAATGTAAAATTTACCCCCAGGGCACCTACCTTTTTACTTTCACCTTTTTCAATATTACCTCCTCCTTCATAAGTATGGGAAGAATTCAGTTCAGAAATCATTTCTCCGATTAAATAATTTACATCACTTCTGGTGGCCGCTCCATCTAATAACTTTCTATATTTTTTCTTCATTGCCTTCCAATCCACACCATGCATATTAGGGTCATAGAAAAAATCTCTCATTACTCGCCATGCTTCATCAAAGATCTGGTGCCATTCTGCCAGGGGATCGATTTGCATCTGGAGGGCCTTCTTAGGAAGAGCATCTTCAAAGCTCTGCCCCGGGCTAATGTTGATAATAGCAACTGTATTTCCTTTGCTAACGGCTAATTTGTTATTTTTAGCAGAAATCTTATAATCATTAATGCCAGAAATAATGGTTTTGGTTTCTCTATTTGCAATATCGTAGTACTTTAATTCTTTTTTATTATTTGCACTTCCAGTGTTTGAAAATTTCATATAAAGAATTTTTCCATCTGCAGAACCAAGATGACTATAATTACCATGTTCAGGAGGAAGTATCGTTAAACGATGTTCTATATTTTTAAAATCGATCTCTATCTTATCACTCTCATCATTAGATTTTTTTGACTTCTTCTCTTGACCATTCTCATTATTACCATTTGTTTTAGATTTAGTAATCTTTATACTATCATTGCGAAAAGATAGGGGAGAAGGTGTATCTTTCTGTAAACTAGCTGCTATTAATTTAGTAGAATTGGGATAGATAAAGGAATTATCCATGTCACTATACTCAGGACTGAAATGTCTATCTGATAAAAAGAAGAGGTATTTTCCATTTGAGCCGAAGACAGGGGCTGTATCATTATAATAATTAGATGTGATTTTACGCGACTCTTTTTTTTCTAAGTTATAGACAAAGATCGCTTTATTGCTATTGCTTTGACCCTTAGCATAAGCAAGCCACTTACTATTATCTGACCAGGACGGTTTAAAATCTTTTAATTCAGGGTGGTCTAATAATTGACACTGGTCAATTTCAATAGTATTTCCGGTCTCTCTATTATAAAGTTTAATTTCCTGGTTGCTATTTATAAATACTAATTTTTTTCCATCCGGTGACCAATAAGGTTGGTATCTATAAGCAGAACCGTAATCGGTTAAAACTTTTTGTTGCTCTGAATTCTGTGTATTCTGTAGTACTAACTGATATTCTCCGTTGCTATCGTCCCAGTAAGCAATGTATTTCCCATTGGGTGAATAGGTAGGATCTTTTTGGGCTGAAGCTGAACTTTGGGTTATATTTTCATAATAACCATGCTTTTTAGGAACAGAAAATAGCTCGCCATGGGCTTCTAAAAGGATTCTTTGCCCTTTTGGTGAAATGGCAAAATTAGAAACTGATTTATTCACCTTTATCTGTTTGGGTTTAACAGTTAATCTATCAGAAGAGACATTAATATCCACTTCTTCAACTTTCTCATTTTTTAGGTGGAATAAATAAATTTCATTACCTGCCTGAAAAACAATTTCAGAAGGACCTAAAGAAGGAAATTTAATATCATAATTACTAAAATTTGTTAGTTTTCGAGTTTTTTCGGTCTTAGTGTTGTAAACATAAAGATTATATCTTTTATGTTTACCTTGATCTGACCTGAAATAGATTTTATCATTATGCCACATAGGATTACTTTCATTGGCATCTGAATTGGTAATTCTTTGGGCTTCTTTATTTTTTAGGTTGAAGATCCAGATATTAGGAGCCCAACCGCCTCTATAACCTTTCCAATTTCGAAATGCTCGAGTTTTTATAGTGTAGGCAATTTTATTCCCGTTCTCAGATAGAGAGCCAAATTCTCCATAAGGAACCGGTAATTTTTTTGGCAAAGGTTGGCTGGAAGAAGTAGAATAAAATTGTCTAAATCTCTGTCTTCCGCTTTTTCTGGAGGAAGCGAATAATACATTTTTACTGTCAGGAAACCAGTCAAGCATTCTATCTGAAGATTGATGGTAAGTCAATCTGGTTACACTTCCACCAAAAGTAGGTATCGAATAAATATCTTTATTGCCGTCATAATTACCCGTAAAAGCAATTTTTTTACCATCAGGAGAAAATTTGGGGAAACTTTCTTTACCTTCCGGTGAACTTAATTTATGTGCCAGTCCTCCTTCCTTGTTTACTACCCAAACATCATTAGCATAAACAAAACAGATATGAGTTTCAGAAACATCAGGGTAGCGCATTAATTTTGCATCTACTTGTCCAAAAATATTAACAGCTGATAAAATTAAAGTAAGGAAAATTAGGTTTAATTCTTTTTTCATAATTTCCTCTCGTTAATAATTATTATGTTAAATAGGATTGAAATCTTACAACTATAAATTTAATAGAACTCTTTGAAAGTTAAAATATTTAGATTATATATTTATAATCAAATTTATGGAAATTATCAGGCTTAATATAATTTAAGAAATTTATTTCAGATATTTTTTGAAATTATTAATCAATTCGTATAAATTTTGCTACACTTTAATGTAAAAAATATATTATATATCCAATAGGAAAAGTCTCTATATTTTTTTAGACTTTATAAGATTCTTTGAGGCGTTTTTATACGTTAATGGCATAATAAGAGGGGAGAAACTATGTATTATAACATAGCTATACGTGCACCTTAACTAAATAATCTAATTTTTGAGGCTAAATGACAGTTTATGTGGTATAAAAATATAATTTTAATTAAAAGAAAGGATTTCTATGTTTCAGAAAGTACAGTTAATGTCAATTTTTGCATTGTTTCTATTTTTTTTAATAATTTCAAATAGTTGTGAAGATGTAGTTTATAAATCTCCTGCTAGTGGACAGGTCAAAGGAGAGGTTCATGGAATTATCAAGGATAATTATAATAGTGAACCTATTATAAATGCTAAGATAAAATATGTGGATAATGGAAAGAACAAAACGGTTACTTCTGATAGTCTTGGGTATTATTCTATTACTGATTTGAATTCAGGCAGTTATAGATTAACTATTGAGAGCCATAAGGAAGGTTCGAATTACATTACTAATAAAGCTACAGTTAGAATTCCACCTATTGATTCGATTACCAATGCTACTCCTCCTGGACAGGATACTAAGTATAGTGTTAATAAAAATGTATTTTTATTTAAGAAAAATGCAGGCGTATCAGGGAAAGTTTATAGAGAGAATAGTAATGGAAATAAAAATTTAGCATCAGATATAGTTGTGATTGCAAAAGTCGCTAGTAATAAATATGAAACAGAACCTTCAAAGTTTGCTGATACAACCAATAGTTCCGGAGTATATAATTTTGAAAAAAGTTTACCAGCAGCTCCGATGAAAATATATACTTTGCCCCATATCAATGATGGCAATAAATACGATGGGGTTAATATTGGTTCATATAATCTTATACCTGAAGTTAATAAGCATATTGATAATGTTGTAGCTAATCTGGCTAGTAAGACTCTTAGATTACTAGATCGTCCTCATGACGAGAATACATTTCCTATCAAAAGTGACATAAATATCACTTTTTCCAAATCCATTTATTCTGAGGTAACTAATGTCACATTAACCAATACGAATACAAATGAGGAACTTGCTTTTAATACTAATTGGGAATCTAATAATACTTCTTTGACAATAGATCCACACTTGATTTTAGCCAAAAATACTACTTATAGAATTAAAATAGATGGTCAATCTATAGATGGTTTGGATTTTAATAAAACTATTATGTTTTCAACCAAAGAATTGGATAAGGTTGAGATAAAGTCCACTAATATTCAAAAAGTGGATGGACAAACAGTGGTTGATTTCGAGCGTAGTAGTGATATTAATCTAACATTCACAAAATCAATCAACACTGAAAAGATTGAAGTAAACCTTGTGAATTCTAGCACCTCAAATGAATTAACTTTTGAATCTAATTGGAAAAATAATAATAAAACACTTCACATGGATCCTTATTATGTATTAGAACATAGTTCAGATTATACTTTAACTATCTCAGGAGAGCAAACTGAGAATTATAAGTCATTTCAAAAACAAATTGATTTCTCAACTGAAGGTCCGGAAATTGAAAAAGTTAAATTATTGGAAACTAATTTAAGAATTGTTGAAGGTAGAAAATATAGTCATTTTAATAAAAATGAAAATTTCAAATTACTTTTTAATATACCTATTGATGGAACTAAATCTTCTTTTAGAATTAGTGACAGTACATATATCAAAAGTGGAAATATTAACCTTATAGAGAATTCTTCAGGTACTATGATGGTTAAAATTGTACAATCAGAACAGTATGATCTCCAGGAAGATACTAATTATACATTAGAATATTCAGTTGAGGCTAAGGGGAATTATTCATCCGTATCTGGAAATATTAAATTCAAAACTGAAGATTAATAGATTGTGTAAATCAATTAATAAAAAAGTCCCGATATTGTATCGGGACTTTTTTTGATTTAGCACTTAACCTTAATTATTCCTAACCATTTTAAAATGATAGGTTAAGAATTTATTTTATATCATTTTAAATACTCTTTTCTATAAAAACTCAGTTTTGATGGTTATGAATAATTTTAAGGTAACCCCCAGGCCCAGGGCCATGGGGGCTGGGTGAAAAAGGCCTCGCTAGAGATCCTCCCAAGGAGTTCCTTAGGAGTCCGTTGTGACCTAAGTGACCCAAGGGAAATGGTAATGAATTTTTCAGGTTAAATAATTTAATCACAAAATATATATTTTAGGTAATCAAAACATTCTTAGAATCTGCATTTTATAACTTTTCCATATAGGGCCATAAAAAATTTGATATTTACGATGATATTATTCTAGTATCCAATTAAATTAAAGTACAGCGATTATTAAAAAGGTCGAAGGAAGCCAATGAAAGAAAAACTTAATAAAAATATATCAATGTTAAATGCATTTAGTATTGCTGCAGGCGCTATGATTAGCTCGGGCCTCTTTGTCTTGCCAGGAGTCGTCTATAGCAAAACGGGACCTGCAATTATTGCTATATATTTTGTAGCAGGCCTTTTAATGATACCCACTATTTTTTCACAATCAGAACTTGCTACCGCTATGCCAAAAGCTGGAGGCGCATATAACTATATTATGCGGATTCTTGGAGTTCAAACAGGATTGGTTGCAGGTTTTGCTAACTGGTTTTCAATTGCCATGAAAAGTGCTTTTGCCCTTGTCGGTATAGGTACTTTTTTAACCCTGATTAATCCAGGAGTACCTGAATTTCAAATCAGACTATTAGCTGCCGGGGCTGCTGTATTTTTTACAATAATAAATCTTTTTAGTACTAAACACTCCAGTAATTTACAAACCATCATGGTAATAACCCTTCTGTCAATTTTAACACTTTTTCTATTAGCTGGTTATCCCAGTATAGAATTGAGCCATTATCAAAACTTTTTTGCCAAGGGTAGAACAGCTTTTTTTGCTGCTGTTGGTATGGTCTTTATATCATTTGGAGGTTTGACAAAAATAGCAAGTATGTCGGAAGAAATTAAGCAGTCGGGTAAAAATCTACCCAGAGCTATGTTTCTAGCTTTTTTAGTTATGATGGTTTTCTACATTTTGGTGATTACTACAGTAGTAGGAGTACTACCTCATAATGAACTTGCAAATAGTCTTACTCCAATTTCTACAGCTGCTAAATCATTTGCAGGAAATATAGGACTTATTTTAACCTCTATAACAGCAATGCTAGCTTTTGTTACAACAGCAAACGCAGGAATAATGTCAGCTTCGCGTGTTCCTTTAGCTATGGGAAGAGATGGCCTGGTTCCAGAAATTTTTACGAAGCTGACCGATAAAAATAGAATTCCATATAATGCAATATTAACTACAGGTGGATTTATAACTGCAGTAATTTTAGCTTTACCTATAGAATCCCTGGTTAAAGTTGCCTCGGCAATGATGCTATTTTTGTTTATTTTAAATAATCTGTCTCTCATAATAATAAGAAATCTAGAATTAAAAAATTATAAACCCACTTTTACTGCTCCTTGGTTTCCCTATCTTCAAATGTTGGCTATTGTGATTTATTTGCTTTTGATATATCAAATGGGACCCAAGATTCTACTCATGACTATTTTTGCT
>Ga0102941_1000597_pt1 | contig 16855 bp, 8 predicted proteins | sample SalPonR2_C_D2_MG_FD_79281 | JGI IMG/M metagenome (GOLD analysis project Ga0102941, IMG submission 79281) | Salt pond soil microbial communities from South San Francisco under conditions of wetland restoration - Salt Pond MetaG R2_C_D2_MG | ecosystem: Environmental > Aquatic > Marine > Intertidal... | reverse complement strand
GGGGGACCAATCGCCGGCCCAAGTGACAATTTCTTCCTGTCTGTCGTTTCGCTGCGAGGCTGGTGTGTGTAGAGCTTCTATCAGTTCTTGGTAGCCCTGAGGTCCTCCGCTGTCCTCCGGTGGGCCGGCTCCCTGGGCATCGAGGCAGATGGCGGTTTCGCGCTCCTCCTTGGGCACTTCTGCGGCCGGGATTACCTGGCGAAGACGTATTGTATGACGCCAAGTATCGCCGTAGTCGTAGACGTAGAGGAGTTCCCCTCCCAGGTCAGGTATTTCTTCTATTCGTAGAGACTCTTCGTCCTGAGGTTGGGCTTCGTCGACAAACTCCTTCTCGAAGGTTTCCATATCGGTGTATTCGGTCCGGCCGGCATAAAAGGAGTGGAGGTGGTAATCTTTCCAGCCGAAGCTTTGCTGGAGAATATTGTGAAGGTCCCCCAGGGTCATTGTTTCCGGGACCCGCAGTTTTCGTGAGACCGGCGGGTCGAGATCTTCGAGGGTCACATCCAGGACCAAATATTCAGAGGCGACGGTCGATTGGAGCCGCTCCTCCCGGCGCTGTGCGAATTGTATATCCATTGATTGCTCATGGAGTATTTCGGCCTTTTGATGAAAACTTTTCAGCAGGGTGCGGTAACGGCCTTCTAGGGTAGCCTTTGTTTCTTCGTCAAGGGGGCCTGAGGATGTATTTAATATATGCAGTACGTCCACACACTCAAAGGCTGTGTCCTGAATTTCCTGTAAGATTCCTATTTCAAGGGATTCGATATCATCAAATTGGTTTTCAACTTTAAGGTACCACTCTATTATATTCTGATAGAGGAGAATATATTTATCCCGTTCATACGCGAGTTTTTTGTCGGGGGGCCGGCTCTCAATTTCTTTTGAAATCCTTTTCTCGTAGTTTTCTATAGCCTTGACCAGGTGATACCATTCCTGCCGGCTGAGCATTTCCAGGTCGACTCCGGTAAAAATATTATACAACAATCTTGATAAATCCTTGTTGTCTTCAATATTCTGGCGTATGCAGGCTTCGGTGTAGGGCATAGGAACGGGGAGTTCATAGAGGGCCAGGAGTTCCTCAAGATAGCTGTCCCTCAGTCTGCTTTCTACAGTGCCGGCTTTCGCCACATTGTGGGGCTCGATTTCCCGGTTTTTTTCCCACAGATAAGAGTCTCCCTCGAGTTGGATCAAATCTACCAATGAGCTTTCAGCAAGATACCCACCGATATTGAGTGCCGGCTGTTCAATACAGCTGCGACCGGCTCGAAACACTGCCCGGGCCAGTTCTTCCTCCGGCGGCAGGGGCCAGGGAACTTCTGAAAAAAGTGCGGCAAACCCCTCATCGAGGTCCGTCACCCACTCCTGACGTTTTTTATCGGAGATCGGTCCCTTTGGGCCCGCTGAGAGAGAGAAAATTCCCTTTTGCCAGTTTTCTACTTGTGCTACAAGATAATCCCCTGGGCCGATTTCCCATTCCCGGTACAGTTGTTTCATATCGAATGCTGAAATTCTCAGTAAAGACTTGATATTATCCTTTTCGGTGATTGCTGTGGGGTTTTCTTCAGATTCTACTGCAATGAGCCCGAGTATTTCCTGGATGCCGAAAATTGAATAGTAGATTCCCAGCCCCTGGAGGGTGTGGGATATCATGGTCCTTTTCAGTTTTTTTCTGCCTGCCCGCACTTCAATTTGTTTTGGGTGGATTGAATTATCATAAAGGGGCAGGAATCGGTGTCCTGGGATGAGGATGCCTCTTTCAAGTTCCTCCTCGGTCGGTTTAATCAGCACTTTTCCTTCCGAAAAATAGCTGCTTCGGGGGACAAAGCTCTTCTCTCCCCTACGAAAGAGGATTCCTTCGCCGACGAGGGCGTCGCATAGCTCGAGAGGGCTTTCAACGCTGGTTCTGTTGAGGGCTTTTGTTATTTCCTCGGGGCTTAGGGCCGGTTTTTGGGAGCCCCCCTGGATGTCCCCCTGGGAGCCCCCTTGGGTGCTTTTATTGCTGCTCTTCTGTGGATTATGCTGGGTGTTGTGCTGATCACGCTCCGTCGCTTTTGCTATACGCCGGATAATGGTGTCGCGGGTAAGGTCGATATATGCCATAGGCCGGATCATACCAGAGCTTATGTACGTGCGTCTACCTTTTGTGGCGAGTTGTTACGGGCACACCGTTTTCCGCGGGGGAGGCGGTTTGAAAAATCGATGGATGAGAGGGCCTGCAGCCACCTTTTCTCCCACCAAGGGACGGAGCAGCTTAAGGGGCCTCCACAATGCGGTTCTTTTTATCGCCGTAGTAGGTCCAGGCCCTTTTTGGAAACATTTCTTGCAGCAACTCCCAATTTTTTACAATTGGCACCTTTACTTCCGGATTATCGTGGATTTTTCACAACTCCTCGTCTTCGGAAAGGACCACCAGGGCGTTCTACACTACCTGTGTTTTTATGGAATTGAGAATGGAGAGCTGCTCCTGGTGAAATCGCTGTTCGATTTCTTCCCGCACAAACAGCGCAATCAGAAGCCCCATGAGACAGAGTGGAACTAGGAGCATTAGTACATGTATCAGGATGAATTTGTGTGTGACGGAAGAGAACATCAGTTGATTTTAGAAGATAAGCATTTTATGTTAAAGAACTAGAATCCGGGTAGTTTGAACCGCATCACTACTTCTCCTGTTTCGCGGTCGATTTCTATTTTCTTGGATTCACTTTTTTCTTGAAGAGGTTTTCCGCCGGCCATCATAGAGAGGGAGTTGAGAAAGTCCATACCCTGATTCAGCACTTTTTCCATCTGTTCATAATCCTCGTTTGTGTGTGGCCCACCGGCTTGTTCTCCGACTTGTTCTCCGACTTGCCCGGAGTCTTCTTTCTCCTCTTCTTCTGAAAACTCTTCGGCTGCAATATCTATTTCCGTGTCCTGTTTTCTGAAAACCTCCGGATTGAGATAATGGGGGGTGTGTTCGTCGAGTTCGGGACGGTCATATGATGCTGTTTCTGAAGATTGCTCCTCGGTCAGGTTTTCTATTTCTTCTTCATTGAACATAGAACGAACTCTATTGATAAACTTGTTTTTGCTTTCCCGGCTCAGGTCGACTTCATCACCTGTCCCTTCAAGCACCGCATCAAAAAGCTCCTGTTTTAAATTGATCCCGGCGAACACCCGCTCCTCGATGGAATTCTTGGTAATCAGATTGATAACATTTATTGATTCACTTTTCTGGCCGATTCGATGCACCCGTCCGATACGCTGGTTGAGCTTAGCCGGGTTCCAGGGGAGTTCGAAGTTAATTAGGCAGTCGGTATTCTGTAAGTTGAGTCCTACTCCTCCGGAATCGGTGGAAAGAAAAACCATGCAGTTTGGGTTTTCTCGGAACTCGTCGATGAGCTTTTGTCGCTTCTCCACCGGGACCTTGCCGGTAAATTCTACAAAGTCGATTTCAAGCTCCGATAAAACCTTTCCAATGAGATAGGTCATTGTTGTCCATTCTGAAAATATAACGACCTTTCGACGGTTTTCCAGAACAATATCCTTCAGTATCGACACCAGTTCAACCAGTTTAGGGGAGATATTGGTTTGTTTGTCGATAAGATAGGTGGAATTGCATACCATGCGCATCGCCAGCAGAGTTTTTTGCATCAGCTTTATATCCATGGGAGTGAGTACTTTTTTATTGATGAGACGGAAGAGCCCGGCCATGTAACCCTGGTGGATCTCTTCCTGTTCCCGGGAAAGATCGATGTAGTAATTGTTTTCGACTTTCTCCGGCAGGTTGTCTATGACCTCGGCCTTTTGTCTACGCAATAGGAGAGGATTGATTTTTTCATGGACCGCTTCCAGGTTTCGATACCCGAGGACTTTGTTTTTTCTTGTAGTGCTGAGGTTGAAATGGTGAGCGGCGAAAGCCCATAGCGGGGTCAGCAGCGTTGGGTCAGAGAACTGGACAATGCTGTAAAGATCTTCGAGCTTATTCTCAAGGGGAGTCCCGGTAATTACCAGGGAATGTTCGTGGGGTATTGATTGCACTGCACGGTGTGTCTTTGTTTCAAAGTTCTTGATGCGTTGTGCTTCGTCGAGAATGACGAAATCCGGCCTCCAGTGTGAAATTGTGAGAATGTCCCGCAGTACCGCCTCATAATTGGTAATTTTAAAGAGTACATCCCCTTCGGTGTACATCTTTTTCCTTTTTTCCCGGCTTCCGGAAATTATTACCGCAGATGTGTCGGTGAACTTTTCTATTTCTTGTTTCCACTGACTTTTAAGAGAAGAGGGAGATATTATCAGTACTTTTCTGAAGCCGAAGATTTGTTGTTTCAGGAGCGCCGTACTTATTGCCTGCAGGGTTTTACCCAGTCCCATCTCATCGGCAATGATGGCCGCTCTTCTAAAAACAGCGAAGCGTACCCCCTCTTCCTGATATGGGTAGAGGGATGTATGTAAAAATGAGAAATCGAGGGTATGCTTTTTCTCCAGCTTCTTCATTTCCTTTTGATACAGCAGATCCTCCATCCGTTTTAGAAGATAGTCGTCAAACCGGAGTTCCTCAGTAGAGTCGGAGTAGTGTGAGTAGAGTTCATACAAACCATTGATGCTCTCCCTGGTATACACCCCTTTCTCATTGAAAAGCTTTTCAATTTGTTCACGGACTTCCGGGTCCTCTAGGCGTTCATAATAACAACAGGGTCTGTCGAGTCGAGAGTTCCATGTAAAGTGTACAAAGGGAAATACTTCCTCCACCGCCGCTGCATCCGGTTGTAACTGGTGTAGTGTAAAGATAAGGTGCTTACAGGTGTCGAGATGGTTCGTAGCGAAATCCGGACAGGTGCAGTGGCCTTTTTCTTCTTCTATATTATAAATCGTGACAGTGTACTCTTTACCGCGGGAATTGCGTACCCCGTGCCGGCCCTTGAGTGTTTCTCCTCTGACAAGACTAAGTTCTTCTTTCTTTGCCCTTTCTTTGCGGCTCTCGAGGGCGGTTGTTTTAATTTCCTCCGGAGTTAAATACTCTTCTGGTATTTCTTTATCCTTTTGTAATGCAGCGGCCCGTTTTTGCCGTTCCAAGATGTCGAGATATGCGGCCACCACGTGTTTACAGCCAAAATGGGGGTACGGACAGGTACAAGAGGCTGAGTCCTGTGCGGGGCTTTCCAAGTGAATGGACACCTCGTACTCCCCGTAGCTGCCGTCAAAGGTATAAAAGTAGCGGCCCTCCCCAGGAGCTTCTTCACGCAAAGAATAGTTACCCAATGAAAAAATATTTTCACCTCGCGTGTAGATGAGGTCGGTACGAGCAATGCTTTCTTTTATAAAAGTGCGGGTTATAAGTTTCATCAATAGAGCCTACCGCCGTGAACGCTGCATGTCAATATCGAGGATCTTACAAACCGGTTTACTCCTCACTGAGTTGAATCAGCTCTTTTAGCTGGGCGGTGTCCATTTTAGTGAGCCACTGCTCGCCCTGCGATACAGTGAGGTTCGACAGCTCCTCCTTGGCCTCAAGCATGGCATTTATTTTTTCCTCAAAGGTGCCGCGGGTAATAAGGCGGTATACGGTGACGTCCTTGCGCTGGCCGATGCGGAAGGCGCGGTCGGTGGCCTGGTTTTCAACGGCCGGGTTCCACCATAGGTCGTAATGGACCACATGGTTGGCGGCGGTGAGGTTGAGGCCGACCCCGCCGGCTTTTATGGAAAGTACCATAAACGGGTGGTCGTGACTGTTTTGAAAGGTGTCGACCAGTGCCTCTCGCACTTTTCTGCTGCTGCCGCCGTAGAAAAAGAGGCAGGGGGTGTGGAGCTGCTGTTCAATTATCTTTTTGAGTAGCTTACCCATCTCGGCAAACTGGGTAAAAATGAGGGCCTTTTCCCCGCGGGCGTGAATGGTCTGCAGCAGCTCGATCAGGGCGGCGGCTTTCCCGGAGGCCTCGCAGCCCGTCTCGCCCTGTCTTGCGTACAGGTAGGGGTGACAGCAGATTTGTTTGAGGCCGGTCATCAGCTTAAACACCATGCCCGATCGCTTGATTCCCTCCTGATCGGCGAGCATCTGTTCGCTGTACTCCACTAACTCCTGATACATGACCGACTGTTCCTTCGTAAGGGGAGGAAAGCGGTTGGTGACTATCTTCTCTGGAAGGTCCTTTATGATAGTGGTATCGGTTTTGAGGCGCCGCAGGATCAGGGGAGAGGTGAGCCTGCGGAAGTGTTCCACCACCGAGTGGTTGCGGTAGCGTTCGATAGGGATGGCGAAGTTTTCTTTAAAGGCTTTTCGTCCGGGGAGATAGCCTTTCATCACATAGTCGATGATACTCCAGTAGTCCAGCAGTCGGTTTTCTACCGGGGTGCCGGTCATGGCAATACGATGATCGCCTTTTATCGATTTCACCGCCTTGGTTTGGGCTGTGGCTGTATTTTTGATGTTCTGGGCCTCGTCGACGATGGCAAGGGCCCACCGCTTTTTCTTCAGCAGCTCCGCGTCCCGGCGTGCAAGGGCGTAGGTGGTAATCAGCAGCTCTGCCTCTTCTGGAATCGTGCGTTCCTGGCCGTGATAAATCGCCGGTTCAAGGTCGGGGGCAAAACGTTGGAGTTCTCGCTGCCAGTTAGTTACCAGGCTCGCCGGGACGATTATGAGTACCGGTTTTTTTCGGGATACCACTTTTTCGTTTTTCAGCTGCAGCAGCAAAGCGATTACCTGTACTGTTTTGCCCAGTCCCATGTCGTCGGCGACGACTGAGCCAAGGCCGATATGATGATTATGGTAGAGCCATTGAAATCCCCTCAATTGATAGGGCCGCAGTTCGGCTTGCAGTCCCTCAGGGGCGTCCTTTTCCGGAGGACTCAGCAGAGAGGCAAATAGTTTTTCCACCTCTTCGTTTGTTTCTATCGCCGTACCGCCTAAGGTCCCAGTGAGGCCGGTTTTCAGCAGCTCCATAGGCGAGAGGGCGGGGGGCTTTTCCATTTTTCGAGACAATGCCGCAAGCTGTTTCTCGTCGAGTTCGAGGAACATGTCTTTGTAGCGTACGAAGCTGCCGTAACGGGCTTTAAGTTCAAAGAGCTCTTCCGGATCAATGAAGCTGTCTCCGGCGGCAATCTGCCATTGGAACTCAAGCATATCCTTGAGAGAGGTGTAGGAGACTACGCTGTCCGCCGAACCGGGGGGAGCGCTCATTTTCAGGGAGAGCTGTGGATAAAAAACCGAGCGCAGCGCCTTAGGAACGACGGTGTGCACCCCGAGGGTCCGCAGTACCGGTAGAGCGGCGAACCACTGCTCAATAAACTCATCTCCGGTCAGGATAATGGGGCCACTATTCTTGAGGAAGGCATGTACTGTATTCAGGTAGGTGGCCAGGAGGCTGAGGTCGCGGAGCAGCGGCATTATTTCACTCTCCGGTTTTTTCATAAAATCGCTGAAGAGTATCGGAAGTTCTTCCTCATTCCGGCGGTCCTTTATTCTTATTTCAAAGTGAAAGTGAGTATCGGGAGTTTCCTCTATATGGACCACCGGCCGGTAGTTAATCGGACGGACAAAAAATCGCCCAAGCCAGAGATTAATGGTCTGAGCGTTCTCCTGTTCCTCAAACCTTTTGGGGGTGTAGGCCCGACCTTCGAAAAAGAGTTTGATGATTGGGTCCTCGGGAGCACCCTTGCGTGCCTCGAATTCACAAAGATAGTATCCTATAAAGAAGGAGATGAGAAACAATACCTGCTGGCGACGGTCGAGGCCTGTGTGGTTGATGGCTGCGCGGTCAAATATGAGGACCTGTTCAGGCAAGTTCTCCACGAGAAGCTCGAATACATGCGAGACTTCCCGGTTAAAGAGGGCAGGGACCCAGCGGATAATATAACTTCCCTGATTGCGGGAAATAATTTCGGGGACGGCGGCGTTACACTCCAGAAGTTTCAAGGCATAATTGTTAATCATAATCAGGTAAGCAAGGAGTGGTGGATAAACAGACAAATTTCCCGCTGAGAGGGGCTTCAAATATTCGATTAAGGGAGAGAAATCCTCCGAGTCGAACTGTATTTTCCTGTCGCCCTTTTGCAGCTTTCCAGCGTACTGGTTTTTCCCTTTGTAAAGGGCAATGCTGCATGAATTATAAAGGGTGGCCGGCGGCTCCTCCTGGAGGTCGAGGTCCTTTACGTACCGCTGAGCCGCCTTCGAGGCCCTGCTGTAGGCCTTGAGGAGTAGCTGTTTGAAGTCCTTGGCCGGGTAAAAGAGGGGAAAATCGGTGAGCAGCTGCGAGACAGCCTGGTGCATGTCGGTAATGGTAGAAAGATCTATACCCTCGATTTGTTCTAAGTGGTAGGTATACTCCTGCCGCTGATCTGCAAGCAAGGATTCGATGGCGGGGATTGTTTCCCTACCTGCGTTTTGCACCGCGCTTTCTGTCGTGTCTTTTACCGCGTGTTCCGAGGCTCCCTTAGTTGATCCTTTTGCTGTTCCGTGCAACGATTCGGTCAGGTCGAGACCGTGCATACGAAACACGAGGAAGGGGTTTTTGTCGATTTCGTTGGCGATTATATAGACCACCGCCGCGAGGTGCTTGCAGGGAACGGCCCAATCGGGGCAGCTGCAGCGCATCCCCAGGTCCTTCCATGAGCGTGGAAAGATACGTATTCCCTTCTGAAGGACTTCTTCTTCGAGCTCCTGAGGAAGTTCACGGGCGGCCAGCTGCGAAAGATAATAGGGATTGTTCCTGATTATTTCCAGGATTGTATTTTTATCCGCTTTTTTGAAGCTCCACAGCTTAAGAGATATCTTGTAGGGACTTGGTCGGCGCCCCTTTACCCGGGCGGTAACAGTGGGCCCTTGTATATCGATAGATTTGACCGAGCCGTTGCGGGCATACCGTTTTCCGCGGGGGAGGCGGTTTGAAAAATCGATAGATGAGAGGGCCTGCAGCCATCTTTTCCCCCACCAGGTATGTCCGAACTCGATGTACGCCATAAAAGCTGTCCTTTTCTAAGTTTGAAGTATTATCCATAAAATGTAGGGTTTTGGCCAGTTCCTTCGTGTCAATTTCAGGTATTCTGAATGAGTATATAGATCATCTTATATATATCATCGGAGCGATTAATGTCCAATGAACAGCAGATCGATATTGAGCAGGTTGTCCGGGACTATGGAAAGTCTGTGTATAATCACGCTAATCCCTGTCACTGTGAGTGAAAGCTGGGGTATGTCCTGAAACAATATCCTATGGTTTTAAAGGAAGTGAGTGCCCTTGACCTGAGATTACATCATTTCAGCTCAACATGAGTGTCAGGTTAAAGGCAACGATAACTAAAGTTATGGCGGTAAAGCCCGGGCTGACTACAGGAAGAGCATTTTTTATAAAAGTATACTATTCGTAATGGCCCTGACGTTAATTGACTTGAGGTGGTAGCTTTGACTCCCTTTTGTGAATAGAATCAGGTGTGATAGTCTTATTTATGATAAGGGGCGTAATAAGAGACTGGGATGAAAAAACGGAAGATGCAGAACTATTCGCTGCTTGATGAAAGAATAAAGATAGACTCGGATTTTCCCATTTTTATGTTTGCCCATAGTGTGTCTGAAGAGCCGATTTCGAATTTACATGCCCACAATGTGCTTGAGCTGGGTATCTGCTTAAAGGGGCATGGGATTTTCATTATTGATAATGATATTAGCCCGTATGATTCCGGAGATATCATACTTATCCATCCGGGGGTATATCATCGGGCCAAGAGCGGGGCCGGCGTAGATGATCTGTGGTACTTTATCTATTTCAATCCTGAAGATTGGACTGAGTACTGGATGCCGGAACATGTGAATCGGCTTGTTCACTATTTTGAAGACCATGTGGTTTTTTCTTTGGTGAATGTGCTGGTTGAAGAGATAAAAAGCAAAAGAGCTGATCGGGAATACATTATCGCCGGTTTGATTAATAGCATTCTTGTGAGGATCAAGCGAATTGAAAAAAAGGAAGCCGAGAAGGGAATTGGAAGCACGGGACAGAATTTTAAGACAGATAGTAGGATTACCAAGGCCATCGATATATTGCTCAACTGTGGGACTGAATCGTGTGAGATTTCTGAATTAGCCCAAAGTTGCAACCTTTCAGAATCACGGTTCAGGCACTTGTTCAAAAAGCTGGTTGGGACTTCACCCAAAAGTTTTCAGATAAAAATACGTATAAATACTGCTATAAATTTAATAAAGTCGGGTGAACGGAAGATGGTAGATATTGCATATGAGTGCGGCTTTGAGAGCGTGAGCAGTTTCAACCGTCACTTTCGGCAAGAAACGGGTATGTCTCCCAGGCAATGGCGTACCTGGTGGGCTAATAACAATAAGTAAAAATTTCTCATAAATAGCCGTTTTTGCACATAAATCGACATAATGTGCGTAGAAAGCTCTGAAATTACTAGTATAATTTTTGTAAATGGCCGAACTATTTATACACTCGGTCTAAAACAAGGAGGCTTTTATGAAAAGAATAGGTCTAATGGTACTTATGATGCTACTCGTTCTTACGGTTTCGGTGTATGCCGGCGGCGAGCAAGAGAGCAGCGAAGGCCCTGTATTTGAGGTTTCTTCAAACGTAACCGAAGAGGGACAAGTAGAGCTGCTTGGTAAGCTGTTTCAGCGTTTTGTTGATGAATATAATGCTGAGAACGGTACCAACTATTCGCTCAAGTTTGTAAGCGGTCAGGGTATGGATATAATTAATACACGAATGAGCTCAAACAATAAACCTGATATTTTTTCAATTGACTCGCCGGCTGATTCAAATGAATTTGCTGGTTCAGGTCTTTTATTGGATTTGACTGAATACGCTGAACAGTACAGCTGGGACGAAACGATTTTTGACTGGGCGTATAGTCTTGCGAAGGTTGATGGTGATGTGATGGCCCTGCCCTTCGGATATGAGGGAATGGTAATCTGGTACAACAAAGAGATTATGAAAGAGCTGGGCCTTGATGCACAGTCGATTGATACTCTCCCAGAGTTTGAAGCGGCTATGAAAAAGGCTTCCGAGGCGGATTATATTCCGGTAATGCTTGGTAGTCAGGATTGGCCGTGGGCACAAGAGTGGTACCTCTCTATTCTTTATAGTTATACCGGCAGAGACCGTGTAAAGAAAACTATTGAAGGGGTGGAAGGATATGCCTGGACCGATGAGGCATTCGCCGAGACAGTTGCTCTTTATGAATCTTGGCATGATAAAGGGTACTTGGCAGACGGCCGCTCGTATGTGCTGACTTCAGATGATGCAATAAATCTTTTTACCAACGACAGGGCACTGTTTAAACTCGAAGGGACCTGGGCCCCGTACTGGATGATGCCGCTTGAAGAGGCTGATCAAAACAAAATCGGAGTAATGCTGCACCCTGCTATTAACGATATTGAGGAACCGCATATGCCCTTAGCTGTTGGAAACATGTGGTGCGCTTCTTCTGATACTGAGCATCCAGAGTTGGCTGCCTATTTGCTGGACCGGTTACTTGATCAGGACATACAAAGCGAGTTCTTGGATGTTGGGTATGACTTGGCACCTATGCAGATCAATGAGAGCGAGTTTGAGGGGCTTATTCCTGTGGTAGAGGATATGTGGAATGTAGTCAACGGCGCTCTTGCTGACGGCAGTTTTGGATATACTACTTGGGCTTTTTATCCGCCCGAAACCAGAGTGTATCTTTACGAAGGCATTGTGAATGTGCTTGAGGATAAGATTACTATTGATGAATATCTTTCCGAGATGCAGCGGTTGAACCAAAAAGAGCTTGAACAAGGGTTTAATCCGGTCATTCCGGCAGCAAACTAACTATAATGATGTGATTTATACGGGGGCCGGGCCTTTTAAGGGCCCCCGTTTTAAGAAACGAAGGAGTTGGTAAAATGGCACGACAGGTGCTCAGCAATAGAACCCGGCGGCAAAGGCTGATAGCGTATGCCTCCGTACTACCTATTTTTCTATATCATTTTATACTTATCGTATTGCCCACCTTGAATACACTTACCGCTTCGTTCACGAATTGGAATGGGATAGGGAAAAAGCAGTTTACCGGTATTTCCAACTACATTGAGCTTGTTGGCGATCCCAATTTTATCACTGCATTTGGAAATAATATCAAATGGATGATTGTCTTCCTCACTCTTCCAATTATGCTCGGAATCCTTCTGGGATATATTTTATCCGGTGTGAAAAAGGGCAGGCTTTTTTTCCGGGCAGTCTATTTTTTACCTTATGTAATTTCAGCTGCAATAGCGGGAAAAATATTTGCAGCTTTTTATAATCCGTATTTTGGAATAAATGTTGCCTTAAAGGCCTTTCAGCTTGATTTTATTGCACTAGACTGGCTGGCCCCGAAAAATGCGCTTTTTTCGGTTGCCTTTGTAGATATGTGGCACTGGTGGGGCTTTCTTCTAGTCATTTTTATTAGCGCTCTTCAGCAGATTGATCCTCTCCTATATGAAAGTGCCCGGGTAGAAGGGGCAAGCGAACTGCAGAAAATATGGTATATAACATTGCCCAGTATCAGACAGACAATTGTGTTTATTGTACTGATTACGATGGTGTGGTCCGTAAGTACGTTTGAATATGTGTGGGTAATGACACGCGGCGGGCCCGGTTCAGAGATATTATCGACGATGCTCTACAAGAATGCGTATTTCAAATACCGGGCCGGATATGCAAGCTCTATAGCGGTGGTCCAAATGCTGGTTTCTTTTCTTATTTTTGCAGGTTTCGGGGCTTTACGTAAGCGGATGGAGGATTAATGATGAGTGTGTGGCGAAGGTTAAATCATATTTTTGTATATTCATTTCTTTGTTTGGTTGCGCTGCTGCAGTTGTCGCCGTTACTGGCAACTTTGTTCAATTCATTTAGATCTACCAAGGATATAACCAAATTCCCAATCGGGCTTCCAACCCAGTATAACTTAGAGAATTACATTGAAGCGTGGAGAGTTGGGGAGTATACTCGGGCCTTTGCGAATAGTATTATCGTCAGCTCTGTATCAACTATAAGTGTGGTGCTTATGGCCATTATCGCCGGTTTTTTTCTGGCCCGGTCAAACTTTAAAATTAAGGATTATATCATAACGTATTTTGGAGTAGCCCTGTCGATACCTGTCTTTGCCTTCTTAGTGCCGGTATACTTTTCTTTCTCCGAGCTTGGGTTAGTGGATCATCTTATTGGGTTGGTTCTTCTATTTATTGCAATAAATATGCCGTTTAATATCCTACTCTCACGGACTTACATCCTCGGCATTCCCCGGGAGCTTGACGAATCGGCAACCATGGACGGGTGTTCAGTTTATCAGATTATATGGAACATTATATTTCCCATCTCAAAACCTATTATTACAACGATTGCTTTGATTGTATTTGTGACCACCTGGAATGAATTTACAGTGGCAAATACTTTTTTGCAGTCACCCGAGTTAAAAACAGCTTCGACTAAATATGTGCTGTTTGTAGGAGAAAGGGGTTCAGACTTATCGCTTGTTTATACCGCAGGAATTGTCACTATGTTACCTATAGTTGCTGTGTTTATTGCTTTACAGAACTATTTCATTGAGGGCATGACCACCGGAAGCATAAAATAAAAATAGGAGAATAATTATATGCCGCTACCACAGGACTACGATCAACGTGTATACGCAGGAGTACTTGGAAAAATTATTGGTGTCTATCTTGGAAGACCCTTTGAAGGTTGGAGCTATGAAAAGATTTTACATCGGATTGGAGAGATAGAATACTACGTAAATGATAAAGTTATTGCATATTACAACGCACAAGGGCAGGAACCTCCCTTTATGCCTTTGGTGGTAACTGATGATGATATTACAGGAACGTTAACTTTTTTACGGGCAATGTCGGATTACGGCAACTCGCCTGATTTGAGTGTGGAGCAAATAGGTGATACCTGGCTTAATTATATAATCGAAAATAGAACGATATTGTGGTGGGGCGGGGTAGGAAATTCTACCGAGCATACTGCCTATATTAACCTAAAAAATGGTATCCCTGCTCCGGTAAGCGGTTCGATTTCGCAAAATGGCAAGATCACTGCCGAACAGATTGGCGCACAGATATTTATTGACGGCTGGGCCATGATTGCGCCGAATGACCCGGAAAAGGCTGTTGAATATGCACGACGTGCTGCTTCTGTGTCCCACGATGGAGAGGCTGTGTATGCAGCTCAAGTGCTTGCAGCAATGGAAGCGGCTGCCTTCACAGAACCGGACATAAACAAACTGCTGGATATTGGAAGTTCTCTCATTCCTCAAGATTCGCTAGTGAATCAGCTTATTCAGGATGTTCGCAATTGGCATGCAGGTGAACCGGACTGGCACGTCACCTTTAAGAAGATACAGAAATTTTACGGCTATGATCGGTATGGCGGCAATGTACATGTAATACCGAATCATGCAATTGTAATTATGGGCCTTCTCTACGGAGATGATGATTTCCAAACAGCTTTGAAGGTAACCAATACGGCCGGGTGGGACACCGATTGTAATTCGGGCAATGTAGGTTGTTTGTTGGGAATTAAGAATGGTCTACGCGGACTGGAGTCTGGAGTAGATTGGCGGGGCCCTATAAGGGACAGAATACTAATGCCTACTGCTGACGGGGGACGTACGATTACCGATGCTGTAAGGGAAAGCCGGGCCGTTATTCAAGTTGGTAAAGCTTTGGCAGGTGAGCCCACCATTTCTTTTGAAGAACCACGGTACTCGTTCCAGTTTCCTGGATCTGTGCAGGGGTTTGTGGCTGAGGCTGGGGCTGAGCTCGTGACCGTAGAAAATCTCGTTGTAGATGAGCAGACGGGTGATCGGGCGCTGGGAATACAGCTGGTGGGAGGTGGTGCGGTAATAACGCCTACTTTTATCCAACCTGATGAATTTGCAATGGAGGGGTATGAATTGATTGCGTGCCCAACTCTGTATTCCGGCCAGATAATTAATGCAGGGGTGAGCTCTTCTAGTGAATGTTCTGTAACCCCGTTTATCAGGTATTATCAAGAAGATGAGCATATTGAACAGCTAAATGGACCCTCCGTTGAACTATTTCATTCAAACGCAACTGCTACCATTGAGTGGAAAATTCCGGATACAGACGGGCTGCCAATAGTGTACGTAGGATTCCAGATGGAGGCTAAAACAGCCGGCAGAGTATTCCTTCATTACCTTGATTGGAATGGAACTCCCTCAGTTACCTTTACGCGACCTAAAGTGCTGACCACTCAGAATAGATTACAATCTTGGCGGCGTGCATGGGTCGATGCTGTTGATGTATGGCAACTTTTCTTTCCAGAATCGTTCCGCATATCACAAAATGAGGGGCGCGGTCTGTTGTATCAGGGTACTACAGAATGGACGGATTATGTGGCCACCGCCACTATCTCGATAAGCTCAGCATCTGCTGCAGGTATCGCTGCCAGGATTCAAGGCCTGTGTCGCTACTATGGATTGCTTCTGAAGAAAGGGAACACAGCAACACTGGTGAAGGTCCTAGGCCGGGAAGTTGTTCTTGCAGAAGCCCCTTTCCGGTGGGAACAAGACTGCGAATATGAACTGAGGCTTGAGGTTACCGGTTTTCATATCCGCGCATGGATTAACAAAACTCTTCTCTTTGATTTTGAAGATCATCACCATGAATTATATGGCGGAGCCGCAGGTTTCCTAATTGAGCGAGGGCACTTGAAAAGTGAGAGACTTTCTATCTCACCTTGTCTTGTTAACACATAACCGGTGATCTTTACTTTGATGAGACTATTAATGTGAGCGGCCGAGGTTGCTTGGTTCTGATTGCCTGCGTTCATTTTTATGTGTAGAATATATACACACTATTGATCGATGCGGGAGAGCTTCTATGTATGATGTAGTAATAAAAAACGGAACAGTTATAAATAGCGATGCGAGTTTTTTTGCCGATGTCGCGGTGAGGGGCGGTAAGATCGCCGCCGTTGGCAGCGATTTGGAGGCCCTTCGCGAGGTTGATGCCGAGGGGAAGCTGGTGGTTCCCGGAGGGGTGGATACGCATGTGCACCTTACTCTCGATCTCGGTGGCGACACGATTTCTTCGGACGATTTCTTTACAGGAACTAAGGCGGCCGCCTTCGGGGGGACAACAACGGTGGTTCCCTTTATTCATCCCGAGGAGGGAGAGGGGCCGCGCGAAGCCTTTGAGAGACGGCAAGGGGAGGCATCCGGAGAGGTAGTGGTCGACTACGGCTGGCATATGAATATTGGACCGTCGGCTTTTGCAGATACAGCGGGTGGAACCGCTGCAGGACGGGAGAATTTGCGGCGTTTTGTTGATGAATCATCGGCCCTCGGAATCTCCACCTACAAACTCTACATGGCCTACGGATACCGCTTGAATGATGTACAACTCTACGAGGCAATGGAAGCTATTGCCGGTGTCAACGGGTTGCCGGTGGTGCACGCGGAGAATTTTGAATTGATTACAATGCTGGTGAACCGAGCTGTGGAGGCCGGAGAGAGGCATCCCCGCCTGCATGAGAAAACTCGTCCTGCGGAGTTTGAAGCGGAGGCAGCGGCCCGGGTATTTGCGATTGCTCGTCGGGCGGGTGTGCCGGTGGAGGTTTTTCATGTGGGCACCGACAGGGTTGTAGATGAAATTAGGCGGGCCCGCCGGCAAGGGGATCGGGTATATGGGGAAACTTGTCCACAGTACCTGTTTTTAAATAACAGTGCTTTTGAACGGCCTGGGGTTGAGGCTGCCTACGTGGTGTGTGCTCCGCCGATACGGCCTGAGGCCGACCGGATGGCCATGTGGCAGGCGATTGCGAATGATGATCTGCAGATTGTTTCTACTGATCATTGTCCTTTTACCAAGGAGTTGAAGGATCGCGGATTAGCTGAGGGATTC
>Ga0102941_1000596_pt1 | contig 16858 bp, 14 predicted proteins | sample SalPonR2_C_D2_MG_FD_79281 | JGI IMG/M metagenome (GOLD analysis project Ga0102941, IMG submission 79281) | Salt pond soil microbial communities from South San Francisco under conditions of wetland restoration - Salt Pond MetaG R2_C_D2_MG | ecosystem: Environmental > Aquatic > Marine > Intertidal... | reverse complement strand
CTTCACACACCACAACTTCACACACCACAACTTCACACACCTCCCCTTGCAATAGTCCCCTGGGACATCACAGTCTGCTCAACCTCTACTCCAGGTTCCTTGAGAATATTCCTGTTTTGATATACATTTTATCTATCCTGATAAGCTGGTGTGTAAGAAAAGCTTGTGTTTCCAAGCACCTCAACTGAAAAAAATACGCTCAAGGATATCTTTTTGAAAGATATTTTAATTACCGGCCACCGGAATCCCGACATGGACTCGGTGTGTGCTTCCTGGGCATATGCTCAACTAAAATCAAAGCTTGATCCACAGACTCACTATCATGCGGTTCGCTGCGGACATATGAACACCCAAACAAAGGAAACCCTCAAGGCAATCGGAATCACACCGCCCCGGCTTGAAAAGGATGTGTATCCCCGGGTACGGGACATCGTCTCACGGGATGTTCGGCATCTTACCACAGAAGAGCCTTCATTAAATGCAATAAAAACAGTTCAAGATTACAATATCAGCATTATTCCCATCTTTGATACTGAGGATAATTTTTCAGGTTTAGTAAGTGTAAATGAAATTTCAGACTTTCTGATATCGGAACATCTCGGCGGACGGCCCCTCTACGAGTTTCGGACGGATAATTTTGAAAAGGTCCTTTCAGGCTTCTGTTATAAGAAGGGTGAGATGCAGGAGTTTACGGCCCCGGTAATGGTCGGCGCAATGCCCTACGAGACGAGCGTGCAGCGTATACAAGCCTTGCTGCCGGATAAGCCGATTTTAGTGGTCGGCCAAAGGGAGAATATACTGTCATATGCTATCGAACAGCAATTTCCGGCGGTGGTGCTGACGGGGGTAAACGAACCAGGAGAGGTACATATCGATTTCAGCAGCTACAGGGGCACCGTATTTGTCTCTCATACAGATACAGCCGAGACGGTCCGATTGCTGAGGCTGAGTTCTCCCATAAAAAATATTATGGGCACTGATTATCCGGAGCTCACTGAGAACCACCATTTTAACGAGGCTAAGAATATGCTGGTAAACTCCGACCTGCGCGGCTTGCCTGTATTTTCCGGGAATGAGAAAAGAGAGTTTGTCGGTGTAGTGACACGTCGGTGTTTTATTGATCGTCCAAAGCGCCGGGTTATTATGGTGGACCATAATGAGGCCACCCAGAGTATCCGCGGCATTGAACATGCCGAAATTCTCGAGATAATCGACCATCACAGGCTTGGGGCTGAAAAAACCCGCACGCCTATCTATATCGCTGCAAAACCCGTCGGCAGCACCTGCACTATTGTGTATCAGCATTATTTGCAGGCGGGGGTGCCGGTAAACAGTACCACCGCAAAGGTCCTGCTTGCGGGCTTGCTCTCCGATACCGTCATTTTGAAGTCGCCCACCGCCTGCGACGAGGACCGCCGAGCTGCGGCACAGCTTGCCAATATTGCCGGAATTACCATAGAGGAGTTTGGAGAACAGATATTCAGCTATACCGCGGTGCTTACTCGTGAGGAACCTAAGAATATCATCACCGCCGATTTTAAGGTGTATTCGGAATTCGGACGGAAAGTCGGCATCGGGCAAGTCGAGGTAGTTACCTTCCAGAACCTTATGGAAGTAGTGGACAATTATTTTGCGGCCCTTGAAGAGGTACGCAAAGATCAAGGCCTGGATTGGACTATGCTTTTAGTAACAAATGTCCTTCATGAACACAGCAAACTTCTTACCACCAGTTTTCACGCAGCGGAAGAGCGCTTGGTATTTCGTAAAGAGCAGGAGGGGTTGTTTGATTTGCCGGAAATCTTATCCCGGAAGAAACAAGTACTCCCTGAGATCCTGAGGGTATTGGAAGAGATAAAAAACGAGAAATAATCTAATGGAATCAAACAAGGAAGACCGACTCAAAAAAATTGAACAGTTGCTTGAGCGGAAAAAACGGCAGGGTAATCAACTCTGCTGGCTGCGCTATAACAACAGCTCTCAATTTAAATATGATGTAGAAAATGCAGAAGAAGATGTAGCCTGGATGATCTTCGAGATTAAAAGACTCCGCGAAGAAAACAGAAACTACAAGGAGTTTATAGATTCAATTCGCAGCCAGATGGAGAAAGAGCTGGGCATACACGACTCATCCAATAAGTCATCCGATGAGTCAACCGATAAGCTGTAAGAGGGCGGTGGTGAACCACGGAACATAGGTAATCACCAGCAGAGCTATCAGTTGCAGTACGAAAAACGGAATAACATTGGTATAAATTCTACTGAGGGGCAGCTCAAAACGGTAAGATGAGAGAAACAGATTAAGTCCCACCGGAGGGGTCATAAAACCAAGTTCCAGGTTGGCAAGAAAGATTATTCCCAGATGCACCGGATGTACCCCAAAGATCTCTCCCATGGGTATCACCAGGGGCGCAACCACCATAATTGCAGAGAAGATATCCATAAAACAACCGGTGATAATCAAGGCAATGTTCAACAGTACTAAAAAGATAAACTTGGATTGAATATTGTTCTGGATCCAGTCGGTTAGTACATTCGGCACCTGAGCGTCAATAATGTAATACGACAGGCCCCTCGACATGGCCAATATAATCAGTACTCCCCCAATAATGGGAATCGCCTTAAGAGCTACAGCGGGAAGGTCCCGCAGCCGGATATCACGGTGCACTAGTGTTTCAATGAGGGCTATGTATATTACCGACAGCGAGGCGGTTTCCAGCAGGGTGGTAATGCCGGCAAAATAAAAAAGGATGATGAACCCCGGAAGCAAGAGCTCCCAAATTCCCTCCCGAAAGCCCTGCCGCACCTCCTTCCAATTGAAGGCGGTGGTCTGGACCTTGTTGCGATAGGCGAATACGATGCCGATAAGCATCATAGTGAGCATCACAATCATTCCGGGAATAAAGGCTCCGACAAACATATCGATTACACTGATCCTTGCAACCACCGCGTAGAGAATAATGGTCAGGCTTGGGGGAAAAAGAAACCCCACGCTTCCAGAGGCGGTAAGAAATCCGGTTGTGAAGTTTTCGGTAAAGGGCCCGTCCTTGTACAAGACCACATATAAAATTCCGCCTAGGGCAAGAATCGTTACTCCGGAGGCCCCGGTAAAGGTAGTGAAAAAGGTAGAGACCAGTACCGCCGCGATAATCTGGCCCCCGGGAATCCATCCAAAAAGGCCATGAAAAAATCTTACAAGCCGCTCTCCGGCCTTGCTCTCCGAGAGTATAAAACCGGCTAAAGTAAACAGTGGGATAACCGGAATTGTTTCACTTATCAGCATTGTATATGCTTCATTCGGAACCGATTCCAAGGCCCCTCCGGTCCGGGCAAACAGCAGGTAGGCAACTCCCCCCAGAACTATAAACAGCTGGTTTCCCAGGCCCGCGGAGATAATCAGGATTATGATTATCACAAGGGATATTGGTGAGATCAAAAGGTGCCATTGGTTCAACAGGGTATCGAAAAAGAGGGGAAGCCCGGGATAAAAGAAAAACAGCAGGTTATAAATGCTGGAAAAGGCCAAAAAGGAACCGGTTAAAAAGCCAAGGCCGGCAACAATCCGCGGGAGTGCGTATTTTGAGGTATGCAGCAGAAAGCGCAGCGCGATACCGGTAAAACCGATGGGCATACACAGAATAAACAGCCTCACCGGAATTATGCCGATTTTAGTCGACCCGTCGAAGGCCATAAGTATAAAAGAGAGGGAACTCCAGATGAAAGCCGTTAGTATTGCGACGGCCAGATGGGAGTTCACGACTTGCACGGAAGCTTTCCACCTATCAGGAAGGTGCTCCGTTCCCACCACAATTGAAAGGTGTCGATTTTCCCTGGCGGTAAGGGCACCGCCTATAAAGGTTAAGAGAAAAACGAGATGATACACATACCCCGAGGAATCCGGAATGCCGGTACGGAAAAAGGTGCGCAGTACCACCTCTGTCGCGGGGATAAGGGCCAGTAAAAACAGGGAGACATAGTTCACCCCGTTTTCTATCTTCAATAAAAATGTCTTTACCCGCGGTGGTGCTGGGCTTGTTGGTTTCGACACAGGCAATTTCCTTTGTGCAAGTTTACTTTACAAAACTACTTTACAAAACTACTTTACAAAACTACTTTGCAAACCTATTTTGGGCGATTGTTCAGCGGCGTCGATATTCTTGTATGAGCCTTTCTATTCGACGCATAAAACCTTCAGAGTAAAGGGCATCGCCGGATTGTTTTCTTCCCTTTTCAAACAGCTCTTTCCACTCCTCCACCGCATCTTCAGGAACATGATTCACTTTAAGACCGTGGGACTTCATCTGTTCAACTACTTCATCTTCAAGCTCACCTATCTGCCGGTCAAGTGTGTTCCCAATCTTATTTACCGACTCAAGGAGCTCCGGCCTGATATCCTCAGGAATACGTTGCCAGACGCGGTCGGAGATAATGATTCCCCCTAAAAAGGGAGCTACCTTCATATCGGCCATATTATTTGCAACACCAAACCACTGCATCGCCCCCACAGCAAGGGGTGTTGCATACACCGCCTCCACCATACCGCTAGCCAGAGACGGGAGTACTTCTCCCGCAGACACACTTACAGGGTGAAAACCTAAATCCTTCAGGGCATTCATCAAATTGCCCCCTTCATTACCGGTGGAGGCAATCTTCATTCTGCGAAGGTCAGAGGGATAGGTAATCGGCTTTTTTGAATAGAAGTATACCCATCCGGCTTTTGCCCATGACAGCAACTTAAAGCCGCTTTTTTCAATTTGTTCGGCCATTACAGGACCGATCTCATCCAGCACATAGTCAAACTCGTCCTGACTCTGTATAAGAAAGGGAACACTGAGAGCCAGTACATTCGGATAAAGCACCTGAAGTCCGAAACCGGTTACTATTCCCGCCTGAAGCTGGTTAAATTTCATTTTTCTTATTAAGTCCGCCTCATCTTTGAAGCCGGCGAAATAGATTTTTACTTCGACCTGACCATTGGAGATTTCGCTCCACTCATTGGCCATTTTCTTCAGAGAATCCGCCCAGATACTATTATCAGGGGCAGCGCTTCCGAGTTTAATAACGATCGGCCGGGCCGCCGCTGCAGATAGCCCAAGTACACAGACAAGTAATACTACACTTACAATTTTTTTATACATATTTCCCCTTTTTACTCATCAACTGAATCTATTAGTTCCCCGATTGTCTCCGGGTTTTCTTCAAAATCTATGAATTTGCGTACCCGCTCAAACACTTCATTATTTTCAAGGAACACATCGACTATTTCAGGATCAAACTGTTTTCCCCTCTCAGAGGCTATGATATCCACCGCTTTTTGATGGGAATAGGCCTCTTTATAGGGTCGTTTGCTGGTCAAAGCATCGTACACATCGGCAATTGCAACAATTCTGGCCGAAAGCGGTATTTCCCGCCCCTTCAAGCCCTCCGGATAGCCCTTTCCATCCCACCTTTCATGATGATAACGGGCAATCTCCTTGCCCATTGTAAGAAAGGACTTCTTCTTCAGCTTGTTGTCGACCACATCGAGGGCTTCCCCTCCCAGAAGAACGTGCCGCTTAATCAGTGAAAACTCTGATTCGGTAAGCTTTCCGGGCTTTAATAAAAGCTGGTCCTCTATGCCGACTTTCCCCACATCATGAAGTATAGAGGAGAGAGTCAGATCTTCCAAATATTCATCGGTAATGTAATCTTTATACTCAGGCTTATTGCGCAAGGTAGCGGCCATTATTCTGGTGAACTCCCGCATACGCTCCAAATGCCGGCCTGTATCCTTGTCCCTATACTCCGTGAGTTTCGCAAACCCTATTATTGCCGCCGATTGTGTCTCTTTTATTTGATCAAAAGAGTCCCGCAGTTTATTCTCCAGATGGATCCGCTCGGTTAAATCTTTTTCTGTGAGTGAGTAGGCAATCACATCTCCGCTGCTGTTTTTAATTTCCGTATATGCGGCATAGGTATATATTTGTTCTCCGTCACGACGGATCCTCTCGACCTCGCTCTTTACAAACTTTCCCTCATTTTCCTGGATAAGCCTTTTCAGTTTTGCAAAGGACTCACTCTCCTTCGACGCCCGCAACAGACTGTCATAGTGCTCGCCGACCATGTGTTCCCATTTATCGCGATACACTTTTTCCGCCGCAGAGTTCAAATTGAGAATTCTGCCGTTATCGTCCAGGACAATAACTGAAGAGATAATAGTGTCGAAAAGAATTGTAAAGTTTCGTTCGGAAATTTTGAGCCGGGATTCAATGTTTCTCAAGTAGGTAATGTCTTTGAACTGGGTGGCATACCCCTTTACAATTCCATGGATGTTCCGAATTACCCAGGAGGTGTCAAGGACGCGCTTTATCTGATGCTCCTTGGTATAGAGATGAGTTTCAATATTAAACACCCGTCCGTTATTCACCAGTTGCATGATTTTATCATCAAGCTCATCTTGATATACATACATTCTTTTCAGGTTGGGCAGTTTCTCCTCCTGGTCTTCGTAGCCGAATACGGCGGAGAAGGCGGGGTTCGCCGTCTGAATACTCCCGTAAAGGTCCGCGGTAAACATGGGATCGCCAACGTTGTTAAAGAGCTGCTCGTAGTGAAGGCGGTAAGATTCAAAGTTTGTCTGCTGGGTTGTGGGCTTAAGGCTCACTAAATAGTAATTACCATTTGGAGATTCCACAAAGCTCCGGGATACTTCGAGGGGCTGATACTCCGGACTCACTTCAATCACATGGCCGAGGGCATCGTTAATCTCCTCATCATCTATTTTGAGGACGTGTTTAATCTCATCCTGGTTAAACAGCACATTGTAGGAGTTCCAGCCGGTAAGATCGAGGAGTTTATCGTTAAAAAAAAGAATCTCCCCGGTCTCATTCTGAATGAGAATTCCCTCCGACACACCTTCAATAATGTTGAGAATAAGATTTGAAAGCTGCGACTTTGCTCCGGCCATACTATTATTAGTAATAATATACATTACCTGTTTTTGCAATAACTGACGTTCCAAACGTTCTAAAATAACACCTTCAAATACTCCTCTTTTTCGGTTACAATTGCCCGATGAACCCGTTGAACGAACAAGGCCCTTCCCGTGCCCCGCGAAACCGAACACTCACCATCGAGCCTCAGGAAAAAGATCGTCTAGTAAAGCGCTGTGTAACGGAGGCTGCGCTTTCCAATGCCGGCGCCGATGCATCTATCACCGACGAAAAAATCACCGATACTACTATTCTAGGCGACTTTTCCACCGTAATTGAGTATCTCCCGGCTTCATTTGTGGACCTGCTCTTTGTAGATCCGCCTTATAATTTGTATAAAAGGTACAATTCGAATCGATTTACCAAAAAAAGCGCCGCGGAATATAAGCAGCTCCTGGAGCATTGGTTCGACAGGCTTCTTCCCCTTCTCAAGCCGACTGCCTCTGTGTATGTCTGTACCGACTGGAGGAGTACCGCCGAGGTAGCGGAGGTGCTGGGCCGGCGATTTACAATTCGCAACCGCATTACCTGGGAGAGGGAAAAGGGGCGCGGGGCGAAGTACAACTGGAAAAATAGTTCCGAGGATATCTGGTTTGCCACCGTTTCGGATAAATATTATTTCAACGTAGACGCGGTTAAATTAAAGCGCCGAGTTATTGCCCCCTACCGAGATTCCAAGGGTAAACCCAAGGATTGGTATTCAACAAGCTCGGGCAGCTACAGGCTTACCCACCCCTCCAATCTCTGGACCGATATTACCGTTCCCTATTGGTCGATGCCCGAAAATACCGATCATCCCACCCAAAAGCCGGAAAAACTGTTGGCAAAGATTATTTTGGCCAGTTCAAAGGAGGGGGATACGGTCTTTGATCCCTTTCTAGGCTCCGGCACAAGCTCCGTAGTGGCCAAAAAACTCGGCAGGCATTATTGCGGTATTGAACAGGAGCCTGAATACGCGGCGCTTTGTGAAAAACGGCTGGAGCTTGCCCGGGAAAATCCGCGAATTCAGGGATACGAGGAGGGGGTTTTCCATGAGAGAAACAGTGTATAATAGAATGAGTAAGGAGGACCTATGAACACATTACTTGTAAGCGCCAGCCCCCGTCCAGGGGGAAACACGGATACTCTTCTACAATCTATTGCCGAGGGAATTGCATCACAGTCGGTAGGGGCGGAGGTTGTTCATCTCCGGGATTATACTATTCACCCCTGCATAGGCTGTGAACAATGCCGAAAGGATAAAACCTGTACCCGGTTTTACGACGGCATGCACTTGTTGTACCCTAAAATAGAGGAGAGTGAGGGGCTGGTGACCGCCTCACCCACCTATAACTACAACATTACTCCTTATATGAAGGCCTTTATCGACCGCTTCTACCCCTATTTTAATTTCACCAATCCCCGTCCCGGGCCGTACTCCTGCCGTCTTGCCTCTACCTACAGGGCCCTGCTCACGGTGGGGGTATGCGAGCAAAAGGAGGAATCCGAATTAGGAGTAACCCTCCCGGCGATGAGCGATGCCTTTAAAGCAATGGGATACGATCTAATTGAAGAGCTTGCAATTACACGCCATTACGCAGTGGGGTCGGTAAAAAAAGACACCCGAGCATTAGAGAGGGCATATTCGGCTGGAGTAAAATTAGCAGAGGCAATCAAAGCGAAACAATAGCGGAATAAGTGAAAATGTAGTAAAATTGCTTTCTTTTTTTTCCATTCCCGATTATTCTACAAGAAATAAGATATGAAAGGAGCTGTGCTATGCGTAAAACAAGTATGATAGTAGGGATTTTATTTCTGACGGCCTCTCTTAGTTTTGCCCAATCCGCCGGAGGGGGCTTGTCTTTCTTTTTTCCGGAATCTCTTCTGGAAGGAAGCGGCAGTGTCTCTAAAGAGGCGGGCCTCTCAACCAGCCTCGGCCTGGGCAACTTTATATCGATACCTGTCGGCTTTACCTACATTAAGGCCTCCGGATTTATGCCCTACGATGAAACGGGAGATGATGATACTCTAGAGCGCATTGATGATACTATTTGGTATACCGCAGATACCTTTATTCCCTTTCTTCGGTTAAAAGCCCATATCCCCCTCGGTCCTGTTTTTGTAGAGGCACTCGGCGGAGTAGCTGGGGCGTGGATCGTAGCACCCCAGACCTTCGACGGGGCAGTCGGCCGCTACTACGGCGGGGTGGACCAAGATGTGCAGTACTACATCTTAAAGAAACTCGAAACGGATATTTCCTTCGGCTACGGGTACCAGCTTGGCGGAGCTGTAGGTTTTACTATGGACGCCCTCAGCATAAGCATCGACACCATTTTCACGGACCTCCGTGCCGAAACCACCCTTACCAGCGACAACTACTATGAAGCACAGAACTCAGGTTTAACAGAGGGTGAAAAATTTAAGAAGACCTTTACATCGAGGCTGCGGGGTATTTCGATTGGAGTAAACGGCTCGTACGCTTTTTAAAGCCCCTTGCCGGAGGCACACAGGCCGCCGGCGACAACAGGGTACTGGCGACGACAGGTTGCCGGGGGCGCACAGGCTGCCGCCGGCAGGGCTGCCCCCAGCCCACCGCTGTACTGGTGGTGCCCAGCCCATTGCATGAAAGCGTTGAACTTTCCTGAAAGCCTCTATACAATAATAATCAAATCGCCTATATCAATTATGTAGCTGTTCCCCCAAAAATGCTGAGTACAGACCTCATTCGGGACAACAGGGGGCAACGAGTATCGATACAACTAAAAAAATCGATACAGAAAATTTGATACAGGTGGTCTTTTAGTAGTATTTTTCCTGTGGAGGTATTTTGCATGGACGAAAAAAACCGCAACGATCAGGATAACAATAATCCGGAGAAACCTAACCAGGGGTGGAAATTCCCCCAGGGCGGGTTCAATTTTAGCCGTTTTACATGGGTTATTGTGATCCTGCTGCTTTTACTCCCGTTTTTTAATATTCTCATGATGCAGCAGAAATCAAATGTGATTAGTTATACTCAATTTAAGGACCTGGTACAGTCGGGAAATGTAGCGAAAGTTGAAATGACCCGAGATACTATCGAGGGTACCTTGAATAGCCAGACAAATGTCGGTGGAACAAGTTTAGTGCAGTTTATCACCTATCTGCCGGCAACCGGTGATGATGAACTCCTCAGTCTTCTGGAACAAAACAATGTCACCCTCATTACCAACTCGGCCAATCAGCAGGGATTCTGGGAAATCTTTGCAAACATACTGCCGCTGCTGCTGTTTGTATGGATAGGCGTCATTATGTGGCGCAGTATGCGCTCCCGGGGACAGAATATGTTTTCCGTCGGGGAGAACAAGGCGAAACTATACGATAAAACCAAGGTAAAAATGAGCTTCGAAGATGTAGCCGGTCTTGAATCAGCGAAAGAAGAGATCCAGGATATCGTCGATTATCTCAAAAATCCCGATAGATACAAAAAACTCGGCGCCAGACCGAGCCGGGGGATTCTTTTAGTTGGCCCTCCTGGTACAGGTAAAACCCTTATAGCCCGGGCAGTTGCCGGCGAGGCGGAGGTGCCCTTTTACAGCACCAGCGGTTCGGACTTTATGGAGATGTTTGTAGGTGTAGGTGCCGCTCGCGTAAGAAACATGTTTAACGACGCGAAAAAATCGGCCCCAAGCATCATATTTATTGACGAACTTGATTCAATCGGCCGCCACCGCGGGGCCGGGCTCGGCGGAGGGCACGACGAACGCGAGCAAACCCTAAACCAGCTTCTGTCGGAAATGGACGGCTTCGAGCCGAATGAGAGTACCATCATTATCGCGGCCACAAACCGGCCCGACATTCTTGACCCGGCGCTTAAGCGTCCCGGCAGGTTCGACAGGGAAATCGGCATAGACCTACCCTCCCTGAAGGACCGCGAGTTCATTCTCCAGCTTCACGCAAAGAAAAAACCTATGCATGAAGCGGTGAACCTCACCAGAGTTGCCCGGGGGACCCCCGGTTTCAGCGGCGCGGACCTGGAAAACCTGCTCAACGTCGCCGCGCAGATAGCGGCCCGGGGCAAGAAGGATTCTATTGAAGAGGTTGATATTGAGGATGCCCGGGACACCGTCCTGATGGGACTAAAACGGACCGGCCTTACCCTGTCCGAAGAAGAGAAAGAGATGATCGCCTATCATGAAGCAGGACACACATTGATAGCCCATCAGCTGCCGAACTCCGATCCTATTCACAAGGTGACGATCATTCCCCGCGGAAAGGCTATGGGGGTAACCCAGCAGCTGCCCGATGAAGAACGATACATCTATAAGAAGGAGCAGCTGGAAGACCGCCTGACCGTGTTACTTGGAGGGAGGGTCGCCGAGGATGTAGTCTACAACACTTCCACCACCGGCGCTGAAAATGATCTTGACCAGGCCTCAAAACTTGCCCGGCGAATGATCACCGCCTGGGGAATGAGCAAGGTACTGGGCAATACCCACTTGGCGGATGAGAAGAGCAATGTGTTCCTCGGAGAAGAACTGACCCGGGGAAAGCAATACAGCGAAGAAACTGCACGAAAAGTAGACGACGAGATAAAATCGATACTCGATCGCAGTTTTCAGAAGGCAACTTCCATATTGAAGGAGAAACGCAAGGCCCTGGACAATTTGGCCCATGCGCTCATCGATAAGGAAGAGATTACCGGCGAAGAGGTTGATCAAATCATCACCGCCGCAGCCCAATGATATTAAAAGAGGGTTAATAAAAAGAGGGCACACATGCAGGATTTACCGGCGTGTGTGCCCGAGGTGAATGGAAAAACGGGTCACCAAAAATCACTAATTAGTAAAATTGCGGGGCAGCCGAAGATACTTCAGGTATACTTCCAGCTGCCCCTTTTACTCCCCAAGCCTGTTAGGCTTGATTGTTTCTATTGATATTCCTCAGTCCCACTTAGTCATATCGAGCTCGTTCTCACTCTTAGCTACCAGGGTGGTACCGGTCATATCACCGGTTACGTTGATTGCCGTTCGGCCCATGTCGAGGATGGCGTCGATTCCGAGAATCATCGCATAGGCAGCGGCGACAGCCGAGCCTTCTTCAACGGGCAGTCCGATTGACTGAAGAACCATCATCAGCATAATTGCACCTGCTCCGGGTACACCGGCGGTTCCGATGGATGCCAGAACTGCTGTAATGACAATGGTAATCTGCTGGGCAAAATCCAAGGGCAGTCCGATAGCAAAACCAATGAACATCGCACATACTGCCTGATAGATGGCGGTACCATCCATATTGATGGTTGCGCCGAGGGGCAGAGTAAAGGAGTACACGTTTTTGGAAACGCCCAAGTTCTCCCGGGCGCAGCGCATGGTAACCGGAAGGGTACCGCTGCTGCTGCGGGTTACAAAAGCGGTCACGATGGCCTCTTTTCCTTTAGACAGGAACTTCCAGATGCTCAGCTTGTTGAGGGCCAACAGACCTCCGTATACCAGTAAAATGTGTACAACAAGACCAAGGTACACGCCCAGAGTAACAATACCGAGGGGTCCAGCCGCAGCTGCTCCCTGCTGTGCAAATACGATGGCCAACAATGCAAACACACCGATAGGGGCATACTGTAGTACGCCGCGAACAACGATAAACATAACCTCGGCGGCGCCGTCGAAAATCTTATACAGCACATCGCCGGCTGCTTTAATTCGCTCATCGCCGCTTATCTTGAGATAACTCAGGCTGATACCGAAAACAATTGCAAAAAAGATAGTCGGCAGCACATCACCGCTCACAATCGCCTGGAAGGGGTTCTTTGGTATGATGTTGGTGAGGGTGTCTTTCAAGGCCGGAGCCTCAACACTCTTCCCTGCGGCACCAGAAGCTCCGGTCAATTCCAGTCCCATGCCCGGTTTGAAGATATTGGCCATGATTAGACCAACAGCAATTGCCAGGGCGGAAGTAAGCAAGTAGAAAAGTACGATTTTAATACCGACTTTTCCCAACTCCGCGGGACTGATGCTGGCAGCACCAACAACCAGTGTTGTGAAGATAACCGGCATTACGATCATCTTCAGCAGGCGAACAAAAATGTCTCCGAAAGGAGCGACCCACATGATCGATTCTCCTGCGATAAGACCAACAATAGCACCTAAAATCAAGCCGATCAAAATTCTGATCAAAAGGTTTGATTTAAAGTACCAATCGAAGGTCCCCTTTTTTCCTTCTGCACTCATAAGGTTTTTCCTCCTAGGTAAAGTTAGTACTATTAGACTACGGAAATCGAGCACCGTAAATGCGCCATATTCAGTATATTTCTTGTAAAAATACGTACCAATGCGGAGATATATACACCATTTGGGGTATAAAAGGAGCGGGGTGCTCTAAATCAGGTCGGTGTCCATCACTTTTTTCATAAACTCTACCTTAGAACGGACATTTAACTTTTTATAAATATGAAGAATATGCTTTTTCACCGTGGAACCGGCAATACAGTAATGGTCCGCTATTTCACGATAGGTAAAACCCTCAACGATTGCCTTTACTACCTCCCGTTCCCGGGGGGTGAGGTTGTAATCATCATGGTTTTTATTGCTGTGGTCCCGCTGAAACTCCTGCAGCAGCACCCGGGCAACGTTCGGGCTAATCGGGGAGCCGCCGCAGTGGAGCGCACGAATCTGTGCTACCAGCTCGCCGGGTTTTGAGTTTTTCAATATGTACCCGGTGGCCCCCGCCTGGACCGCATTGAGGATTTTCTCCTCCTCTTCAAAGATAGTAAGAATCAAAACGGCAACCTCAGGGTAGAGCCGCTTGACCTCCGTGGTTGCTTCTATCCCCGACATCCCCGGCAGCTCGATGTCCATCAAAATAATATCCGGGGCCCCTAGGTGCTTCATCCCTTTCAGCATCTGCTCGGCGGATTCATAGGCATCAACAACCTTCATGCCCTCTTCCATGTTCAACAGATAGCGGAATCCTTCCCGGACATCCTTTACATCTTCGCATATCATCAGTCGGATCATATACTGCTATGCTCCTTCATCTCCATAGGCAACTCGATTCGTATATCAACGCCCTGTCCGGGTCCGGTTTCCAGATGAAAACTGCCTCCAAGATGTGCCAGCCGATACTCCATATTGTTCAATCCGAAGCCCGCACCGTCGAGCATATCCCTTTCAAAACCTATCCCGTTATCACTGTACTGAATAGAAACAGTCCCCTCAGCGGCATCCAGTGAAAGAGAGGCCTCCGTTGCCCGGGAGTGTTTCAGGGTGTTGCTGACCAGCTCCTGCAGTATTTTTTCTATCTCAAACCGGGCTTCCCGGTCCAGATCGTTCAGCTCTTCGGGATTTGAAATCGAATAGGCAAAATCTATATCCTTGAGGCTCAGGCGCTCTTTTATGTGATGCTTGATCAGCTTGGGAAAGTCTATGATCTTTCGGGTTTCATCCTGGGAGCTGAATAAAATCTCTTTAAGATCTCCGATGGCCTGCTGGGTGTTGCGCTCGATCTGCTCCAGCATTTCTTTGAGCACCTGGGGGTCCTTCTCTACCGCCGAACGGGCAACATTATTGGAAATAAAAATATTGGTCAGACGGGCTCCGAGGGAGTCGTGGAGGTAGCCGTAGATCCGCTCTTTCTCTTCGATGATGCGCAGCCGCACATTCTCCTGCTGAAGCGCAGTGATTTCCCGGGTCCTCTGCTCCACCTTGTCCTCCAAGCTTTTCCGATAGTCGCTCACAATGTTTATCAAGCGGTTAAACTGGTGGGCCAGGGTGCCGAACTCATCATTCCGGGTAACCGGCACCCTTGCTTCAGTTTCACCCTGCTCGAGTCGGCGCATAACCTCGACTGTTGCTTTGAGGGGATGGATGATGATGATATTACTGAGAAAACCGATTACCACCGACAGGAGCATCATCAGGAGAATATCGAGGGAGACAATCAGGCGGATACTGTCGGTGGCCTGGGCCATAACCGCCTCGTAGGGCAGGGCGACAATAAGCTTCCAGCCGGTCATGCTGTTCTGTGTTGCAGTTATATAGTAGCGGCTGCCGTCGTCAAAGCTGGTAATAAAATGGGAGTTTTTCTCCCCGGATAGTTCTTCCACATCAAACATGTCGAACTCTTCGAGGCGCAGTGCATCTGAAGCCTCGGGGGTGTCTCCGCCGCTGCTTGAGGAAAACTGATTCACTATTGCCTTGTTCTCCTGATTCAGCAGAATAACCCGTCCCCCCTTCTGCATTTTTAGCTGGGCTATCATTCGCTTCAAGTCGTCGAGCATAATATCAAGCCCGAGGACCCCTACAAACTCACCGTCGGGATGATACAGGGGCTGTACACTGGTAATTCCGAGGGCGGGAACACTGGCATATATATACGGCTTAGTAATGGTGAAGCCCTCTTTTTCCACAGCCTCACGGTACCATGGGCGCTCGCGGGGATCATACCCGGGTTCGAATACCGGCGCATGATCTACAAATCCCTCTCCGATTCCCCATTCGTGCATCTCGCCCTCGGCGGTGCCAAGATAAATTGCCCGCAAATACTCACTGCGGGCCCGTACAGTGGAGAGAATGATGGTGCGCATCTCCCCCACCCGTACCTCGTAAAAGGCGGGAAAACCGGTCATAGAGCGGGTCAGATGTTCAATTTCGGTAAAGAAGGAGTCGATTTGCTTGTCCGTCTCTGTAAGGATTGTCCGGGAGAGTTCCCGGGCGCTGTTCTCTGCGGAGTCCTTCAGCAGGCTGTAACTCATGAAGAGCAGCACCAGCAGGAAGAACACCACCGTAGCACTGATCGATAAAATGAATTTAGTTTTTATGCTTTTACTTGAGTGCACCATTCACATCTTAAAGTGTACTTATTAGAAGGGCCAGAAGCTGGAATCGTACCATGAGGATTCCAGTAAATCATCATAGATTTCATTGAGAAAGGCCAGATGAGTTTTCTCCCAGGCGGCAAGCTCCTTATACAATTTTTTAGCCGCCTCATCTTCAACAAGCTCAGCCTGCTTCGAATAAAGGTCTACCGCCTTCTGTTCCATGGCCATAGCCGCCGAAATTGAAGCCGCTTCGTAGCCGGCAGCACTGATCTGCTCGCTTATCTGTTTGGAAAGCACCTCACGGGAAAATTCTTCAGGATCTCCGAGGCCGCCCTTGAAATCGAAGGAGCCGCTGTTCTGATACTGCGCCGCTTGTTCGGTGAGTATCTGCTCGTGCTTCTTCTCTTCCTCCGCCATAATGGTAAAGATGTTTTTTACCGCTTCGCTGCCGGTATAGCCGGCAACCTGGGTGTAGAAACTCTGTCCCTGCTGTTCCAGAATAATTGCCTTCTTCAGGATGTCAATGACCTGGGTGTCGTTCATTGTACCGCCTCCTTTCTAGTCTTATGATACACGTAAATTCTAATAAAAGATACCGGGAAAACAAACAAATAGCATCACCCTAGAGGGGGGCTATCTCCACAGGGCCACCTGCAAGTTCCTCCATCCTTTGGCGGTTGGCCTCTCTTTGCTCCCCAAGGGCTGACTGGGCAGCGGCTATTTCCCGGCCCACCTGATCGAGCCCCAGATTGCCCGGGGCCCCTTCAGAGCTGCGCAGGGCCAGGCTGTCCGCACCCTTACGGCCCTGCAGCTCCTCAAGATGGGTACCAACTTCCAGGTAGGCATCACGAAAACTCATGCCGGCCTGCACCTTTTCAAGGGCCGCGTCGGTGGCATAAATCTCCGGGGGCATGGCCGCCTCAAGCACATCCGGGTGTACCTGAAGTGCCCCCACCGTAAGGCTCATCACCTTGAGGGAGCGGTAAGTCAGGGCCATGCCGCGCAGAAAGGGTTCCTTGGTTTCCTGAAAATCTCGGTTGTACCCGCTGGGCAGCGAGCGGATTACCTGTTTAATCTGCTGGGCATATCCCGACAGGGTGGCGGACTTTCCGCG
>Ga0102941_1000595_pt1 | contig 16865 bp, 20 predicted proteins | sample SalPonR2_C_D2_MG_FD_79281 | JGI IMG/M metagenome (GOLD analysis project Ga0102941, IMG submission 79281) | Salt pond soil microbial communities from South San Francisco under conditions of wetland restoration - Salt Pond MetaG R2_C_D2_MG | ecosystem: Environmental > Aquatic > Marine > Intertidal... | reverse complement strand
TGGTGGGTTTTCCGCAGCGGCTACCGGCTCAAGAGCTGAGCCGGCAGCCGGACCGGGAGTTGCCGGGGCTGCTTCGCTCGATGCGCTCAGTCGCCGTCGAACAGCGCCGCGGTCCCCATGGCCTCGACGGCGGCGCCGATGCGCTTGAGTACGAGTCCGTAGGCCGCCATGCGCGGCGACAGGGATTTGTCGGCTGCGATGTCCATGACGAGGTTCAACTGGCTGCACATCCGCTTGTCCAGCCGCGCGAGCACGTCACGTTCCTCCCAGTACTCGCCGCTGCGGTTCTGCACCCATTCGTAGTAGCTGACGGTGACGCCGCCTGCATTGGCGAGAATATCGGGAATGACGGTCACCCCCCGCTCGTCGAGGATGCGATCGGCCTCGACGGTGGTGGGGCCGTTGGCCAGTTCGATGACCGTCGTAGCCTTGATCCGGTCGGCATTGTCGGCATCGATGACGTCCTCGAGAGCGGCGGGCACGAGCACATCGACGTCCAGTTCGAGCAGTTGGGCATTGGAAATATGCTCGCCGTTTTCTGCCTCGCCGACCGAGTGTTCGCAGTACAGGCTTTTCACCTGGCCGTGCTCGTTCTTCGCCCGGATAAGGCGCGGCACGTCGAGACCGTCGGTGTCATAGACGCCGCCGCCGGAGTCACTCACCGCGACGATGCGATAGCCGTTTTCATACAACAGACGGGCCGCCTCCTGCCCGACATTGCCGAAGCCCTGCACGGCGACGCTGGTCTGCTCGGGATTCCAGTCGCGCCGCTTCGCGAGTTCGCGGATGCAAACATAGCCGCCGTAGCCCGTCGCTCCCCGCCGGCCCAGGCTGCCACCGAGCGCGACCGGCTTGCCGGTGAAGGCGGCGGGCGTGCGTTGCCGGACGACCTGGGAGTACTCGTCCATCATCCAGCCCATGATGCGGGCGTTGGTGTACACGTCGGGCGCGGGGATATCGGCCGCCGGACCGATGAAATCGGCGATTCTCCGGATGAAGCCGCGGCTGAGGCGTTCCAGCTCCATCTTGGACAGCGACTTCGGATCCACGGCAATGCCGCCTTTCGCACCGCCGTAAGGCAAGTCCATGAGCGCGCATTTGCAACTCATCCAGAGCGCCAGGGCCTTGAGTTCCTCCAGGCAGACATCCGGGTGGTAGCGAAGTCCGCCTTTGCACGGTCCCAGCAGATCGCTGTGCTGAACACGGTAGCCGTCGAATATTTTCAGCTGGCCGTCGTCCATACGCAGCGGTACCGATACGGCGAGAACCGCGGTCGGATGACGCAGCCGTTCGAGTGTTTCCGCGCCGACTTCCATGTGCTGCGCCGCTTCGTCGAGTCGGCCGAGGGCGCGTTCGAAAAGTTTCTGTGTCATGTCAGACCACGTTGGCGAGCAGTACCCAGGCGATGCCGAGCGGAGCGATGTATCGCAGCGTGAAACGCCACAGGCCAAACAGCAGGTTGTTTTCCAGGCCGAGTTCCTTGCGGGTCGTCTCCGCCGACAGCACCCAGCCGACGAACACCGCGATCAGCAGTCCACCCAACGGCAAAAGCAGGTTCGAGGTGAAATAGTCGATCAGGTCGAATACGGTAGATTCGCGAAAGCGCTCGAAGCCGGCGAGCGGGAACCAGCCGGCCCAGATGTTGAAAGAGAATACCGTCGCCAGGCCCATCAGCCATGCGGCGGCGCCTGCGATGATCGTCGCGGGGGCGCGGCGCATGCCTTTGTGCTCCTCCGCCCAGGAGACGACCGGCTCCAGGATCGCGATCGAGGAGGTGATGGCGGACACCAGCACGAGCAGGAAGAACAGGGCGCCGAACAGCGCTCCCGCCGGCATCTGGCCGAAGGCAATCGGCAAGGTGATGAAGATCAGCCCCGGTCCCTCGGCAGGGTCGAGTCCGTTGGCGAACACCAGCGGGAAGATGGCAAGACCGGAGAGCAGCGCCACGCTGGTATCCGCGCCTGCGATGTAGACCGCGGACGAACCGAGCCGGGCGGAGCTGTCGAGGTATGCGCCGTAAGTGATCAACAGCCCCATGGCGACACTCACGGAGAAAAAAGCCTGCCCGATGGCCTGCAACACGACCTGGGAATCGATTCTCGAGAAGTCCGCCCTGAACAGGAAACTGAAGGCGCTTCCCATGTCCCCGGCGATCGCCGCATACCCTACCAGCATGATCAGCATCACCAGCAAGGCGGGCATAAGGAAACGCACGGCGCGCTCGATGCCGCGTTTCAGTCCGACCGAGACGATGCTCACCGTGAGAACCATGAAGATCGCGTGCAGCATTGCGAGGCGCCCGGGCGACGCGAGCAACGCGTTGAACTGGGCGCCCACCTCGTCCGGCGAAGCACCGGAGAAATGGCCCATGGCCATCTTCGGCACGTAACCGAGCGCCCATCCCGCGATCACGCTGTAGAAGGAAAGGATCAGGAAGACCGCAAGCAGGTTCATCCAGCCTACGAAGCGCCAGCCCGGATTCGCGCCAGCCTCCCGGGCCAGGGCGAGAAAACTGTTCGGCGGACTCATTCGGCCGCGACGACCGATGATCAGTTCGGCGATCACCACCGGGACGGCCACGGCTGCCACCGCCACCAGGTACACGAGCACGAAAGCCGCGCCCCCGCTGACTCCCGCCGTGTACGGAAATTTCCACAGATTGCCCAGCCCGACGGCGGCTCCCACGGCCGCCATGAGAAACACGATCCGAGACGACCAGCCCTCGTGGACGCCTGCGCTGCCTTGCCCAACCGCCATGCCTACCCCCGTTATCTCGCGATGCGCCGGGCCGGTCTGTCGCCGGCTTTGCCTCCCGGATGATAACGAATATGCGGCGGTTCAGTGGAATGTACCCCGGTCGCGGCGGGCAACCGGGGTACATGCGAACGGACTCCAACGGCTCAAAAGGCTCAGTCGGACTTCACGGTCAGTTCGTTGCGGACGTCTTTCACGCCCGAGGTGTTCGATGCGATCAGTTCCGCCAGTTCACGTTCCGTATCGTCGTTCACATTGCCCACGAGCGTGACGACCTGCTCGTCGGTGTCGACGTTGATGTCCAGCCCGGCGGTGTTTTCGCTCGCTAGAAGGCGGGCCTTCACTGTGGCGGTGATGCGGGCATCGTCCGCGGTGGAGGCGAGTCGTTCGGCGATCGTGGCCTGCTCTGTGTCGCTGATGACACGGATCTCATTGCGCACGGAACGAATGCCCTCGATGCTGAGGGCGGCCTGCTCGGCGAGTTCGCGTTCCGCAGATGATTTCACTTCACCGCTCAGATAGGCGACCCCGTCACGCACGTCGGTGTTGATCTGCAGGGCGCTGAGTTCGTCGCTCACCGCATAGTGCGTCTCCAGCCGGATATGCGCCTCGATGTCGTCGAGATCGCTGCTTCTGCCGCTGCCGTTGATCCCGCCCGCCTGCGCCGGATTGCCGTAACTCGCTTCACCGGATGATTGCTCCGCGGTTGCTTGCGCCTGCATCTGCTCTGCCTGTCGCGTTTGCTGTTCCGTTCTCTGGTTCTGCGCCGGGGTGTCGGCCGTATCGGTGTTGCGGTCGGCGCATGCGCCCAGGGGCAGCACGAGAAGCGCGGCCAGCATCAGCGTGATCTTCCTGGATGGTTTCATGGTTTCTTACCTCTCTCCGTTGATTGGTTGCTGTCCACGGCGCTTCTTGTCGCCGCAGCCGCGTTCTCGTCACGGTCCCCGGCGGCGCGTGCCCATCAGGTGCGAGACGAGGGACACGACCAGCAACACGAGGAAGACGAAGAACAGGATTTGCGCGATGCCGGCGGCGGCGCCGGCGACTCCGCCAAAGCCCATGACGCCCGCGATCAGCGCGATGATAAAAAACAGCAGTATCCAACCCAGCATGAAAGCCTCCTTCTTGTCGTTTCATCGTTTCATGAAGTGAGCGACCCTCGAGAGCTCCTGCACACTTCGCTGCAATCAACGTGCCAGCGCCGCGAAACAGCGTGCAGGTACCGGTAGACCTGGGTCATGGCCGGCCAGCGGGCTGTACTCGCGAAGCCGCAGCCCGGGCCGAGGGTGCGCTGCGGAAGAGTTTTCAGCGCGGAAGGAACTTTCTACCGCTAGCGGCGCCCGGCGCCGCCGAGATTTTTCAGCCGGTCGAGCGCATGCCTGCTGATGCCGAGCGTCAGTCGCGTCGGGGAGTGCGGTTCGAGCAGGCTCCACGGAACTGCGACCACGCGCTGGCGCGGCCCGGCGGGCTGTTCCACGTGCACGACGGCATAACAGATGCTCGCCGAGCCCGGTACATCGAGAATGAGGTCTTCGATCCGACCCACGTGGTCGCCCGCACGGTCCACCACGTCGGATCCCAGAAGCTCGCTTGCCTGTATCGTCATGCGAGGGGTCCAATGCAATTCCTGCTTAATTACATGCAGGAAGCATGCCGTCGCGCGGCCATGCAGACCGCTTGCTGGCGTTGCGCCCGGTTTCAGTGGCTTCGGTAGGCCTTCAGCTTCGTGTAGAGCGTCTTCAGGCTCACGCCCAGGGCCTCTGCGGCTGCTTTCTTGTCTCCGTCGAGATGTTCGACGGTGGCGAGAATGGCGCGCCGCTCGACCTCTGCGAGCGGCAGGCCCACGGCGATCCTCAGGTAGTCGCGATCCACCGGGTTGTCACAGGCCACCGCAGGCGGCAGGTCGTCCGCCTCGATCGTGTCGGTTGCCAGTACATGAGCGCGCGCCACGGCATTGCGCAGCTCGCGCACGTTGCCCGGCCAGCTGTGCAGGCGCAGCAGTTCGAGCACTTCCGCGGAGAACTCCTTCGGCACGCCGTTGGCCTCGTTCAACTCGGCAAGGAACAGGTTGGCCAGCACAAGTATGTCCTCGCCGCGTTCCCGCAGCGGGGGGATGCGGACCGGAAACTGGGCCAGGCGGTAATACAGGTCCTCGCGCAGCAGTCCGGCATGTACGGCGTCTTCCGGGTCCCTGTTGGTGGCCGCGACGACACGCACATCCACGGCGATGTCCTCCTCGGCGCCCACCCGGCGAATACGCCCCGATTCGAGGACGCGCAGCAGTTTGACCTGCAGCGCCGGCGACATTTCCGTGATTTCGTCGAGGAACAGCGTCCCGCCCGACGCGGTCTCGAAAAAACCGATGTGGCGGCGTGTCGCCCCCGTGAAGCTGCCTTTTTCGTGGCCGAACAGCTCGCTTTCCAGGATTTCGGCGCTGATTGCTCCGCAATTGACCGCCACCAAAGGAGCCGCGGAACGATCGCTCAGCGAATGAATCATCTGGGCGGCGAGTTCCTTGCCGACGCCGCTCTCACCGGCCACCAGCACCGTCATATCGGTGGGCGCAACCTTGCGCAGCAGCGTGAACAGGCGGCGCATCGGCCGGGAGTCGCCGTGCATGATGCCGAGCCCGGCGGCCTTGACGATGCCGGAGATCTCGGTGGCGGGCCGGGCCGCCGCTGAGACGAGTTTCTCCAGGGCCGTGCGCAGGCGGTCGACCTTCACCGGCTTGGAAAAATAATCCGAGGCCCCCAGCTGCATTCCGCGCACCGCGGTTTCGAGTTGGGGATCGGCCGTGATCAGCATCAGCTCGATGACGTTGCCCAGGCGGCTGTGCTCGAGAAAAGATATTCCCTCTTTGCCGAGGCGATCGTATTCCAGCACGGCCACATCGGGCATCTCCCTGAGCAGCGCGCGCTGGGCATCCTCGAAGCGAGTCACGACCTGCACGGCGCAGCCGGTCTCGCGAAACACGTCCGACAGGCTGGCGATCGTTTCGCCGTCGTCGGAGAACAGCAAGGCGTTGAGCATGGGCGTCCGCGGGTAAGTTCCTGTCCCTAGAGTCTAGGAGGCCCGCGGAAAAAAAGTACCCGCAGCTATTTGAAATCGAAGGTCTGGTGCCCGGCGAGCCCCTGTTCGTCCACCTTTCGGCCTGTGGCCAGCGCCTTGCCGGCCTCCCAGAGGAACTCCAGGCGGCGCGTGCCGGTGCGATCCCAGTACTCGGCCCAGTCCGGCTCGATCTCCACGATGACCAGGCGCGGGTCAGAAGGGCCCTCGGGGAACCACAGCCGCCAGGAGGAGCGCCACAAGGGTGCGATACGTGCGGGATCGCGGATGATTGCTGCTTTGCCATAAACGGCCAGGTACGCATCATCGGCCTGCATGGTCACGGCCACCCGAGGATGCAGCGCCATCTCCCGGGCTTTCGTGGAGGTGTTGCTCGTGGCGAACACCAGCCGGGTCCCGGTGTGATCGGCGATGGCCATCGGGCGGACGTGCAGGTCGTCGTGCTCGGTTTTCGTCACCAGCATGGCATGGGCGAACCCCTCGACGATGTCGGCAAACTGTTCGACTTGATTCTCCTCGGATGAGGTCATGGCTGCTTACTCCTCTTCCTTGTCTATTATTCAAGTGATGTTGTTTTAATGCATGCAGGATTCATGCCGGGCCCATGGCGCCGGCGTGCCGGTTTCCGGCAGTGATCGTGCAGCGCTATGGCTCGAGCCGGGAGGACCAGGATGACGATCGGTAACGCAGGAGATGGTCGGCGGCCGGAACCGCCTTTCGATCCGCAGGACACGGAAGGGCAGCCCGGTATCGAGTCGAAGCTCGATCCCCGCCCGCAATACCGCGGCCGGGACTATCGGGCGGCAGGCAAGCTGGAGGGCGAGGTCGCGTTGATCACGGGGGGTGATTCGGGAATCGGCCGGGCCGTCGCCGTGTTGTTCGCCCGGGAGGGGGCGGACGTCGCCATTCTGTGCCTGCCGGAAGAGAAAACGGATGCCGATGAGACGCTGCAGGCGATCGAGGCGGCGGGCCGGAAGGGCCTGGTCATGACAGGGGAGATCCAGGAATATGCGTTCTGCCAGGAAGCGGTTCGCCAGGTGCTGGCGCATTTCGGCCGGATCAATATCCTCGTCAACAATGCCGCTTACCAGCAACATGTGGAGAGCCTGGACGAACTCAGCATCGAGCAGTGGGATCGCACCTTCCGGACCAATATCTACGGCTATTTCTACATGGCGAAGGCTGTCGCCGGGCACCTGGACCGGGGCGACTGCATAATCAACACGGGTTCGGTGACGGGGCTCCAGGGCAGCCCCGGCCTGTTGGACTACTCAGCCACCAAGGGTGCAATCCACACCTTCACCAAGAGCCTGGCCGCGAACCTCGTCAAGCGGGGCATACGCGTCAATTGCGTCGCGCCCGGTCCCGTCTGGACCCCGTTGAACCCGGCGGAACGCAGCGACGAGGAGATCGAGGAATTCGGCGCGCGAGTGCCTTTCGGCCGTCCCGCACAACCGGAGGAAATTGCCCCTGCGTTCGTCTACCTGGCGTCCACGGCCGATTCCGGCTATGTGACGGGGGAGACGATCGCTCTGCTCGGCGGCGAGATCACGGCGGGGAGCTGAACGACCGACCGCCGTCAGTGGTTTTCGAGCCAGTCGCGGGTGCCGCCTTCGTAGTCGAGGACTTTTTCGAAGCCGGCCTCGTCGAGCTTCGTCGCTGCCCGCGTCGAGGCGTCACAGTCGAAACTGCCGCAATAGACGACGATAGGCCGCGACTTGCCGCCCGCGATGCGCTCGACACGTTCCGGGAAATCCCCGCTTTCGTGCGGCACGTTGACGGAGGTGCGGATATGAGCCTTGTTGAATTCTTCGCGCGGCAAGACGTTGATGAGGACGAAATCCTCCTTGGCTTCCTCGTTCATCGTCTCGAGCGTGCTGCGTGTGATGATCTGCATGGGAACTCTCCAGATATTCAGTCGTTTTCCCGGCGCGCATCCAGGCGGAGGCCGCTGTCTTCGTCCAATTCCGCAGTGACCAGGATGGGGTTGCAGCAGACGCTGCAGTCCTCGACATAGGACTGGGTCGGGGTCGAGCAATCGACGAGCACGTCCAGTGTCTCCCAGCAATAGGGACACTGCAGGTTCGCCTGCATCAGCAAATCCATGACGGCCCGTCCCTCATTCCGCCTGTGCGGCGTCGTACAGTGCGGCGACGGCTGGCCAGTCCACCACGTTCCAGAAACTGTCGATGTAGCGACCACGTTCGTTCTGAAACTTCAGGTAATAGGCATGTTCCCAGAGGTCGATGCCGAGAATCGGGGCGCCGCGTCGTTCCACCACGTCCATGAGCGGATTGTCCTGGTTGCTGGTCGTCGTAACGAACAGCGATCCGTCGTCTGCCACGCACAGCCATGCCCAGCCGCTGCCGAAGTGGGACAGGCCGGCCTGCTTGATTTCGACGCGTAGCGCATCCAGCGAACCGAACTCCGCGTCAATGGCTTCCTGCAGCGCGCCGGTCGGGAAACCGCCGACGGGTGGAGACATGATCTGCCAGTAAAGGCTGTGGTTGTAATGTCCGCCGGCATTATTGCGCACGCTCGCCGGCCATTCGCTGATCTCGCCGAGCAATCCCGTCAGTGAAGTGGTGCCGAGATCGGTGCCTTCCAGCGCCGTCAGGAGCTTGTCGAAATAGCCGCGATGGTGGCGATTGTGATGAAGCTCCATCGTGCGGGCGTCGATGTAGGGCTCGAGTGCGTTGTATGCATAGCGCAGTGGCTCGAAGGTGAACGTCGCGACGTCGTCCTGCGCGGTGACCGGACCAGCCAGCAAGGCGGTCGCGGCAAAGGCAAAGAAAATCCTCATGGCTATCTCCGGCAGGCCCGGGGTTGTGGCAGAGGTATGTCGCGGACCTGCGCTTTAAAAAACTTATAGCGCATCTGCGAAGCTATGCCAGTCGGTGCGGGACCATCGGGCGGAAATCGTGGTCGGCGAAGCGTTGCCCCGGGTGCGGTTCAGCGATGCGAGCCTGCAACCTCCGCGGACTCCAGGTCCACGGTCTCGAGTTCCGCGGCCTCCTGGTCGGCGGCATCCTGGTCGGCCACGACCCGGGCGATCTCCTCGCGACGTCGCTCGGCCTCCAGGTCGCTGTCCGCCAGCGGCGCCTTGACGATGATCTCGTAGAGATCGCGGCGCCTGTCCTTCAGGTTCGTGACGCTGCCGATTTCGTGCAGTTCCTTGAGCAGGTCCATGTCGAGGTCCGCGATGACCGTCATCTCGGTATTCGGCGTGGTCTCGGCCTTGATGGAATTGGTCGGGAAGGCAAAGTCCGCGGGCGTGAATATTGCGGACTGTCCGTACTGGACGTCCATGTTGTGCACCTGGGGGAGGTTGCCGACGGAGCCCGCCATCGCGACGTAGCATTCGTTCTCCACGGCGCGCGCCTGGCTGCAGATGCGCACCCGCATGTAGGCGCTCTGCGTGTCGGTCAGGAAGGGTACGAACAGGATGTGCATGTTCTGGTCGGCGCAGATGCGAGCCAGTTCGGGGAACTCGGCGTCGTAGCAGATCAGGATGCCGACCCGGCCGCAATCCGTGTCGAAGACCGGCACCCGGTCCCAGCCGGACATGCCCCAGATTGAAATCTCGTCCGGCGTAGGATGAATCTTGCGCGACTGGTCCCAGGTTCCGTCACGCCGCAGCAGGAAGCTGACGTTGTACAGCCGGTCGTGCTCCACCAGCGGCATGCTGCCCGCGATAATGTTGATGTTGTAAGACACCGCGAGTTCCTGGAAGCGTGCCCGAATCCACTCGGTGTGCTTCGAAACCTCCCGGATCGCTTTCGGTTCATCCAGTTCGTTGAACTCCGCCATCAGGGGGGCATTAAAGAATTCCGGGAACAGAATAAAATCGGCCTTGTAAGCCGAGATCGCATCGACGAAGAACTCGACCTGGTCCATCAGCGCCACGCGATCTGCGAACAGCCGCATTTGCCACTGCACGAGCCCGACGCGCACGACGCTGCGCGGGCGATTGATCAGCCGCGGCTTCTCTTCGTAGTAGATGTTGTTCCACTCGAGCAGCGTGGCATAGCCGAGCGACTGCGTGTCTTCCTCAAGGTAGTTGCGCAGCAGTTTCTTGACGTGGAAGCCGTTGGACAGCTGGAAGGTCAGAGTGGGATCGTAGATGTTTTTCAGCCGTACCTGTTCGATGTATTCGCGCGGCGTCATCAGCTCGCCGTATTTTTCGTAGTTCGGAATGCGCCCCCCGGCCATGATCGCCCGCAGGTTGAGGTTCTCGCACAGCTCCTTGCGCGCGTCGTAGAGACGCCGGGCCAGACGCATACCCCGGAACTCGGGACGCACGAACACCTCGATGCCGTACAGCACGTCACCGTCCGGATCGTGCGTCTTGAACGTGTCGTTGCCGGTGATATCACGGAAACTGTGGTTGTCACCGAATTTTCCGTAATCGACGACGAGCGAGAGCGCGGAGGCCACGACCTTGCCGTTCACCTTGACGCACAGCTGGCCCTCCGGGAACTTTTCCAGCAGTTTCGCGATGTCGGCATGCGGCCAGTAGTCCCGGCCGATGCCTGCATAAGCCTCCTCCATGGCCTTGCGCAACTCGCTGTAGTCGGCCAGCTCGAGATTGCCGAGTTCGATTTTCATGCCGGATTCTTCGCTCACGCGTTTGTTTCTCGCCAAAAAGGATAAGGACGACAAGGGTACTGCCGTCGGCCCGTCGCGGCTACCCGCGGGGGGCAAACGCGTCGGCCCGGAGTTTCAGACCAGATGGTCTGCGACGTAGCGTGCCATCGCTTCCTCGGCGAACAGCACTTCGACGTCACCCAGCTTGCGCAGGATCTTCGCATGCAACTCGTCGATGCCCTTGATCAGCACGCGCTCCGCGCCGTGCTCAAGCACCAGCATCGTCGTGACGATGCTGCGGTTCGCGTGGTCCCCGAGCGAGATGAATACGGCATCCGCATTCGGCAGATCCAGGGCCTCGAGCACCTCTTCGTCTGCACCATCGGCGACCAGGGCCTCCGCCAGGCAATGCTCGACCCGTTGCACTGCAGCCTCGTCGATGTCCACGCCCGTGACCTTGTGACCGTTCTTCGCCAGGCGTTCGACCAGGGCGCCGCCGAAGCGTCCCAGGCCGATGACAATGAAGCGGGAATGCTTTTTCTCAGCCAATGATCACCTCACTTTGTGGGTAGCGGATTTTCGGCCCCTGCGGACGACGCAGCAGGGAGGAGGCCATCGCCAGGGGCCCGACCCGCCCGAAGAGCATCATGAGAACCACGACGACTTGTCCAGCCTCGCTGAGCCGTCCGGTGGCGCCTGTCGAAAGGCCTACCGTGCCGAGGGCTGAAATGGCCTCGAAAACTACATCGAGGAACTCCCCCTGCGCGGCTGCCCGCGGCATATTACGGGTCTCGAGCACCAGCAGCAGGGCGGCGCCGAGGGTCAGCACGACCAGGTAGGTCGCGGTGACCGTGACCGCCAGCAGCAGGGCTCGGTCGGAGACGCGCCGGTGAAATGCGTTCATCTGCCAGTCATGGCGCAGCAGCGCCTTGGCCTGCAGCACCAGCACGGACACCGTCGGAACCTTGATCCCGCCTGCCGTGGAGCATGAGCTTCCGCCGATCAGCATCAACAGCATGAGAACGAACAGTGACGGATAGACCATGCTCTCGATCGGTAGCGTCGAAAAACCCGCCGATCGCGTGGTGACACTCTGGAACAGCGCGTTGACCAGGGCATCGACCGGGGCCATGTGCGCCAGAGCATGGCCTCGTTCCAGCCACCAGATGGCAATGGTTCCGCCGATCACCAGAATCAGGGTGGCGGTGACGACGAGGCGCGTGTGGAACCTGAGACTGCGTCGGTCGCGACCCGTCTTACTGACGTGGCGCAGGTCGAGCAGCACCGGGAACCCGAGTCCTCCGGCGATGATCAGCCCTGTCATCACCAGGATCACGGCGGGGTCGCCCGCCCAGGGTGCGAGGCTCGCATCCTGCAGCGAGATTCCGGAGTTGCAGAACCCCGATACGGCATGGAACACAGCCCACCAGAGCACGTCGAGAAACGGCCCGTCCCCGAGCCGCGCGAGCAGCAACGCGATCGCGCCGACCGCTTCGACGGTGATGGTCACGGCCGCTACCAGCAGGATCAGCCGCTTCACGTCGGCGCCGAGCGGCGCGCCGAGTGTTTCCTTGGTGAGCACGTGGAAGCGGACCGGCTGCCGTCCGGTGGCGCTGACGAACAGCAGCGTACCGATCGACATGATGCCGAAGCCGCCGAGCTGGATCAGTGCCAGCACGACCGCCTGGCCGGTGAAACTCAGTTGCGACTCGACCGAAAGCACCATCAGCCCGGTGACCGTGGCGGCGCTGGTGGCGGTGAACAGCGCATCGACGAAGCCGAACGGCGCCACGCCGGGCGCCCGGCAGGCCGGCAGCAGCAGCAACAGGGTGCCGACAGCGATCAGCCCCAGGTACCAGGAGAATAGCGCACGGGATGGATAGTCGGCGATGACGCCGACGTACCTGACCAGTCGGGTCTGCACGGTCGCGGCGGCCTATGCTGCGAACTTGTCCAGAGCATAGACCGTGGGCCGCCGTCTTGCGCGCGGCGGGTTCCGGAGTGGCGTAAAGCCCGTTCCCGGGTAGTGTCAGGCGTCTTCCGTCGTCTCGGGAGCCGCGACGACGGCTTCGTCCGCCAGCATGATGGGAATGCCGTCACGGACCGGATAGATGCGCGCCCCGTCGCTGGTGACCAGTGCGGCTTCGAGCGGCGCCTCGACCTTGCGGCCGTCCGGGTGGCGCAACTCGCCCGCATCGATTGCCGCGTTCAGCTCGCGCAGCCGGTCTTTCGGCGCGACGGTGACGGCCTGGCGGGTCGCCGGGCAGCGGAGAATTTCGACGAGTTTTCTATCGATCATGTTCCTGTTCCTTTCTCAGCGGCGGCCGCGCCGCAACAGCGCGGCCAGCAGGTATGCGATGCCCGCGAGCACGATGATCACGGGCCCGGAAGGCAGGTCGGGGGCATAGGAGAGCGCCAGTCCGCCGGCTGTGAAAGTCATGCCCAGCAGGGTGGCGAGGCCCATCATCGCGCCGAGGGACACCGTGAAGCGTCCGGCGATGGCGGCCGGCAGCGTCATCAGGGCGATCACCAGGATCAGGCCGACGACCTGGATAAGCATCACGACGGTCAGCGCCACGAGGACCAGCAGCAGCAGGTAATAGCGTTCCACCTTGAGGCCGCGCACGCGGGCGAATTCCGGGTCGAAGCACACGGCGAGGAACTGGCGGAAGAACAGCCCGGTCAGCACGAGGATCACGACATCGAGCGCGGCGATCAGCTGCAGGTCGCTCGAGGACATCATCAGCAGGTTGCCGAACAGATACCCCATGAGGTCCACGCTGTAACCCGGTGTCTTGGCGATGAACAGTATGCCGATGGCCATGCCGAGCGCCCAGATCGCCGAAATCGCGGTGTCCTCGCGCTCCGCGAAGCGCAGCTTGACCCAGCCGATGATGAGCGCCGCGAGCACCGCGGCCACCAGCGCGCCCGCCAGCGGGTCGATGCCGAAATACCAGGCCGCACCCATGCCGCCGAGCACGGCGTGCGCGATCGCACCCGCCAGCAGGCTGATGCGCTGCACCACAACGTAGCTGCCGACGATGCCGCAGCCGATGCTGGCCAGCAGGCCGCCGGCGAGGGCGCGTTGCAGGAAGTCGTGTTCCGCCAGGGCCTGCAGGAATTCCATCAGCCTCGATCCGGCGGCGGTTCATGGGGATGGGCATGATGCACGGCGCGGACGGGGTGGCCGTAGAGCTCGTTGATCACTTCGCCCGTCACTTCCGAGGTCCCGTGGCAGATCAGGGTGCGGCTGATGCACGCGACCCGCTGCACGTAGCCGGTGACGAAACCCACGTCGTGCGAGACGAGGACGACCGCCATGCGGTCGCTCAGCTTGGCGAGAAGGGCGAACATGTCCTCCTCGGCCCGCTGGTCGAGGTTCGACGTCGGTTCGTCGAGCAGCAGCAGCCGCGGCTCGGCGGCGAGCGCGCGGGCGATCAGCACGCGTTGCAACTCGCCGCCCGACAGAGCGCTGAGCGATCTGCCGGCAAGCGCATCCAGCTCGGTTTCATGGATCGCGCGAGTGGCTGCCGCCCGGTCGGCTGCGCTCCAGCGGAGTCCGGAGCCGACCCCCAGCCGGCCGAGTAGCACCGCCTGCGCGACGGTAATGGGGAACTCGCGCGGAAACAGCGCGAACTGCGGGACGTAGCCGATGTCTTCCCGCGCTGCATGGGGCGGCCGGCCGAACACATGCACTTCGCCATCGCGAGGCTTGAGCAGGCCGGCGGCGAGCTTCAGGAGCGTGCTCTTGCCGCCCCCGTTGGGGCCGATCAGGCCGATCAGTTCGTGGGGGCCGATTTCCAGGTCCACATGTTGCACAACGTCCGGACCGTCTCCGTAACCGAAGCTGACATCGCGGAAAGACAGTGCGGCCGTCACGAGCCGCTGTCCGCGCTCGCGCCGTCGAGCGCGGACGCCATGGCGATGGAAACGCTTCGCAGGTTTTCGATGTAGTCCGGGGCCAGCGGGTCGGCCTCGACGGTCGGCACGCCCAGGGCCGCCGCGACGGCGCGCGCGCTGCGTTGAGTGAACTGGCGCTGCACGAACACTGCCCTGACGTCGGCCGCGCGGCCGCGACGGATCAGCTCGGCGAGGCCGCGCGGGCCGGGTTCCCGCCCCCCGATTTCGATGGGCAACTGCACCAGCCCGTAGGCGTCGGCGAAATAGCCCCAGGAGGGGTGGAACACGATGAAAGCCCGGCCCTCCAGCGGCGCGAGGCGTGCGGCGATCTCGTGGTGCAGATCGTCCAGGTCCTTCTGCAGGGCGGCGGCGCGTTCCCGGTAGTAGCTCGCTCCCTCAGGATCGAGCCGGACGAGCGTGCTGGCGATGCGTTCCGCCATCCGCGCGGCCAGGCGTGGATCCGTCCAGGTATGGGGATCCGGCGCGCCGCCATGGCTGTGATCGTGATTATCCTCGTCTTGATGGCCATGATCGTGGGCGTTCGCCGACGAACCTGCCGTGAGAACGTCGCTCTCCTCAGTGCTACGCAACGGCAGATCCTCCGCCAGGGGGACTATCTCAAGGCCCGGTCGGTCGCGCGCTATACGGTCGAGCCAGACGGCTTCGAAATGCACGTCGATGGTGAACCATGCCTGCGCGGTGTCCAGGGCGGCGAGCGTGGCGGGGCCGGGCGCGTAGGTGGCCGGGCTGTCTCCCGGCTGCACCAGCGTAAGCACCTCGACGCGCGACCCGCCGATCCGCGCGACGAGGTACTGCTGCGGCAGGATGCTGACGACCACCTGCGTTGTCGCGGCCCCGGCCGCCGCCGGCAACAGGGCCGCGGCCGACAGCACCAGGGCCGATATGACCATGGACGACAGGCGGACGATCGATGGGCTGTCAGCACGCATCCGGATATTCTACCGCGCCGGTCAAGCCTGTCCGCCGGAGTCCCGTCGGTTAGAATGCGTTCCCCCCCGGGAGGAAGCAGGATGAACGACGACGGCGCTCTCTCCGCCACGGCCGGCCGCCTCGAATCGCGGCTGCGCAGCCAGGTCGGCAAGGCCATCGAGGATTACGGCATGATCGCCGACGGCGATCGCGTCATGGTGTGCCTGTCGGGGGGCAAGGACAGCTACGCGCTACTCAGCCTGCTTATCGCGCTGCAACGCGCTGCGCCGGTGAGCTTCGAACTGGTCGCCGTGAACCTGGACCAGAAGCAGCCGGGTTTCCCGGCGCACGTGCTTCCGGAGTATCTCGCGGCCCTCGGCGTGCCTTTCCATATCCTGGAACAGGACACCTACAGCGTGGTCAAGCGGGTCATTCCGGAGGGAAAGACCACCTGCGGCCTCTGCTCGCGGCTCAGGCGGGGCGCCCTGTACAGCTTTGCCGCGGCGCAGGGGTTCAACAAGATCGCCTTGGGGCACCATCGCGACGACATCATCGAGACGTTGTTCCTGAACCTGTTTTTCGGCGGCACTATCAAGGCCATGCCGCCCAAGCTGCGCAGCGACGACGGACGCAACGTGGTCATCCGGCCGCTGGCTTATTGCCGTGAGCGCGAGCTGGCGCGCTACGCCACGGCAAAGCAGTTCCCGCTCATTCCCTGCAACCTGTGCGGCGCACAGGAAAACCTGCAACGACAGGAGATCAAGGCGATGCTGACCGACTGGGAGCGGCGTTTTCCGGGCCGGATCGACTCCATTGCCGCCGCACTCGCCAATGTCGCCCCTTCCCAGTTGCTCGACACACGACTGTTCGACTTCGCCGGCCTGGCGACGCAGAACAGGGCTGCAGCGGACTAAAAGGGACTGATCGCCGCGGGTGCAGCGTGCAGTCGGCCGGGACAGGCGGGACCGTTGCCCGCCCGGAGGTCAGAACCTCGGTGGCCGGGGTGCCCGGGGACGGGCTTCGTTGATCTTCAGGGCGCGTCCACCCATCTCGTGGCCCTCGAGGGCCTTGATGGCGTTGTCCGCGTCCGCGTCAGGCATCTCGACGAACCCGAATCCCCGCGGCCGGCCGGTCTCTCGATCGCTGACGATCTTGACCGACTGGACGTCGCCAAAGGGGGAGAACAGGCCACGGACTTCTTCTTCGGTGGCGGTGAAAGGCAGGTTGCCCACGTAAATCGACTTCATGTCATGAGGCTCTCAACAACGGATCGGGATCAGGGAAGCCGCTTATGGGCTTCCGGTCCCAAGCATACGACAGCGCCGCGGCGGGGCAAAGCGGGGAAATACGTGCACTGTGCCCGGGGCACCGCATCACATTGCGGCCCGCCCGACCCACCTGCTCGCCAAGGGGGCGAACATCCTCGCGTGGTTCGAGCGCTACGACGTGCCGCCGGCGGATGGCCCGGAACCCTGATCTCCTGGCGAGCCGGAGCCGGGATCGGGCAATGACGCCGCGTCGCTCGCGGGGGCGTCGCCGACCTCTGGAGCACGAACCGCGCCGATCCGCGCGACGGCGGCGGAATCCACCGAGCGGAGGTGCAGGTCGCGTTGCGGGAAGGGGATCTC
>Ga0102941_1000594_pt1 | contig 16867 bp, 18 predicted proteins | sample SalPonR2_C_D2_MG_FD_79281 | JGI IMG/M metagenome (GOLD analysis project Ga0102941, IMG submission 79281) | Salt pond soil microbial communities from South San Francisco under conditions of wetland restoration - Salt Pond MetaG R2_C_D2_MG | ecosystem: Environmental > Aquatic > Marine > Intertidal... | reverse complement strand
CCTTGTCGGACGCGGTGATGGCCGACATCACCGAGGCGTATCGCGCGCACCCGATGCCCTACTGAAGGCGGCTGACGTCCGGACCCGCCGCCGGGCCGCCCGCGTGTGACCCGCTTGTGACCCGCGCGGGCCGCCGCCGGGAATGCCTGCTGCCATGGTTGCGGCAGCCGCGCCGTTTGCCTGTCGGGTCACTAAACCCCTTGCCTCGCGCCCCCGGCGCGGGCAACCCTGCCGCGCATGGCGACAATCCTCTGCTACGGCGACAGCAACACCCATGGCACGACCCCTCTGACAGAGCTGGGCGTCTTCGGGCGTTATCCCCCCGATGCGCGCTGGCCCAACGTGATGGCAGCAGCCCTTGGCCCCAACCATACGGTGATCGCCGAAGGTCTTCCGGGCCGCACGACGGTGCATGACGATCTTGTCGAAGGCGGAATGCGAAACGGTCTGTCGGTGCTGCCTGCGATCTTGCATTCGCACCGCCCGATCGACCTGATGATCCTCATGCTGGGTACAAACGACCTGAAGACCCGATTTTCCGTCACCTCGTTCGAAATCGCCCGGTCGGCCGAACGCATGGGGCGGGTGGCCCGGTCCGAGGAATGTGTGGCCGACCTGATGCTCGTGGCCCCGGTTCCCGTGCGCGAGGCCGGCGTGCTGAAAGACACCTTTGCGAACGCCGAGGCGCGACAGGTGGGGCTTGCAAGCCACATGAAGGACGCAGCCGGACGGCTTGATGCCGGTTTTGTCGAAGCGGGCCGGCACATATCGGTGTCACCCCTCGACGGCGTGCATTGGGAGGCTGATGCACATCAAAGGTTCGGGCACGTGATGGCCAGGGCCGTAACGGAACGATTGAACGGGGCACGGACATGACATCGCGAAAAGGCACCGCCGCAATTCTGGGTGCGGGTGTGATCGGGGCAGGGTGGGCCGCGCGGTTCGCCCTCATGGGATGGGATGTGCGCATCTTCGATCCGGCCGCCGCCGCCCCCCAGATCGTCGAAGACGCCTTTGCGCGCGCGCGCGCCTCCCTGCCCGCGCTCTACGATGTGGCGTTGCCCGACATGGGCACGGTCAGCTTTCATGACACAATCGCCGGCGCCGTGTCGGGCGCTGTCTGGATTCAGGAAAGCGCGCCGGAACGCCTGGATCTCAAGCAAAGCCTCTATCAGCAGGTGCAGGAACACGCGGCCCTGACCGCGATCCTTGCCTCCTCAACGTCGGGGTTTACCCCGTCCGAACTTCAGGCCGGCGCCACGCGCCCCGAGCAGATCATCGTGGCCCACCCGTTCAACCCGGTCTACCTGCTGCCGCTGGCAGAACTCGTGGGTTCGGACAAGACCGACCCGGCCCTGCTCGACCGCGCGGCGGACATGCTGACGGGTATCGGCATGTCGCCTCTCAAGGTGCGCGGCGAAATCCCCGCCCATATCGCTGACCGCTTCCTCGAAGCTGTCTGGCGCGAGGCGCTGTGGCTGATCAAGGACGGCGTCGCCACGACCGCCGAAATCGACGATGCGATCCGGATGGGCTTTGGTCTCAGATGGGCCCAGATGGGCCTGTTCGAAACCTACCGCATTGCCGGCGGAAATGGCGGCATGGCGCATTTCCTGCACCAGTTCGGCCCGGCCCTGCAATGGCCATGGACCAAGCTGATGGATGTCCCCGATCTGGACGATGCGCTGGTGGACATGATTGCCAGCCAGTCCGACGCACAATCCGGCGCACGCTCCATCGCACAGCTCGAAGCCGCACGCGACGGCAATCTGGTGGCGATCATGCGGGGCCTGAAGGCACGGGGCGCAGGGGCGGGCGCCGTCCTGTCCGACCACGAGGCCACCATCGCTCCCCCGGCGCCAAACCCCGATCTGCCCACGCCGCCCCGAACCATGTTCCGCCAGGTGCCGGGCACCTGGGTCGACTACAACGGCCATATGAACGAATCCCATTACCTGACCGCCTTCTCCGAGGCGACGGACAGGATCTTGCTGTGGGCCGGTATGGATGCGGCCTGCGTTGATCAGGGCCATTCGGTCTTCACGGTAGAAACCCACATCCGCCACATTGACGAGGTCAACATCGGCGACACCATTTCCGTCACCACCCGCGTCTTGCAAGGCGGCGGCAAAAAGCTTCATCTCTGGCATGAGTTGCGGGTCGGCGAGCGGCTTTGCGCCACCGGTGAACAACTGCTGTTGCATGTGGATCTGGCCAGCCGCCGCTCGGCCGCGCCGCGCGCCGATGTGGGCGCCTGGTTCACCCGCGCGCAAGCCGCGCACGCCGCGCTGCCCGACCCCGATGGCCTCGGCCGCCATGTCGGCCAAAGGACCTGATCCTTTCTCTGTTTCGGAAATATCCTGGGGGTCCGGGGGTGAAACCCCCGGCGGGTCGGCCTGCGCAGCGGGCCGAACCTCCTACCTGACCTGCGCGCGCAACCCTTCGAGGTAGCCCGGTATGTCGCGCGCCGAAATCGTCGCCTCGCGTACCAGCCAGTCGAAATGCTGCGTGACGGTCTTGACCCTGTCCCGGTCCCGGAACGCGATGTAGTGGCGCCCCATGTAGATCACCGCCATCAGGGGTCCGAAGACGGTTATGGGCGAGGAATAGACCTGCCGCGCATCGAACAGAAATATCCGCAGGGACGGATAGAACTGGTCATAGATCTCGATCAGCCAGTCGAGTTGTTCGCGGCGGTGCGACGCTTCGAGGCCTGCGTAATATCCTTCCCCGCGGGCAAAGCTTTCCAGTTCGTGGACTGCCATGGCCATCTCGTAATCGCTTTGCGTCAACCGCAACCAATCAAGCCGTTCGGCGGCGGCATCGATGGCTTCGTCCGGGCGCCGATGGGTCAGGGGCGCGTATTCCCATTTCAAAATGGCGTTGGTCTTCAGGATGTCCGGCAAGGTCGCGGGCACATGCCGGATCTTGTAGCCCTCGGCCTCCCGGTGCCAGGCAAATATCTGATCGTCGAGCCCGGTGGCACGTCCTGTTTCCGAAATCGACAGCGATGATTTCAGCAAGGCCCCCGCCTGTTCCGGCCGGTCCGTCAGTCCCAATAGCCAGTCGGCAGACACATCCAGCGCCTGGGCCGCGGCCGCGATCACATGGCCCCCCGGCATGCGCAGCTCGCCCTCGGCCAGCATTTGCGTGACCGAGGACCGATCCACCCCGACGGCACGGGCAAAACCCGCCCGGCTCAGACCGGACGTGACAAGAGCCGCCGACAGGCGCTCCCGAAAGGTGGCGGCCACGGCGCGTTTGTCGGGAAAATGCATCATCGTTTAATATATACCACGATGTTGAGTGAAAGTGGATAAAATCCCGACTGCCTGGCTTTGGCAAGGTCACCTATCAGTGATCACAGAGGCCGGGTTTGTGTACGGCCGGTCCAAACGGGGAACCGAATGCGGGTCGAATGGCCAACACTCACCTTGATCTTTGTGTGTTACGGGGTTTTTGGTCTGGCGGTTTTTGTCCTTCCCCATGTCCACCCCGCGCTTGCGATCCTGGCGCTTATCCCGGTCATCGCGCTGCAGTCCTCGCTGCAGCACGAAGTCATCCACGGACATCCCTTCCAGGAGCGCCGACTGGGGGAGGTTCTGGTCTTTCCATCGTTGAACCTTGCCATTCCGTATCTGCGGTTCCGCGACACCCATCTGGCGCATCATATGGATGCGACGCTGACCGATCCCTACGAAGATCCGGAATCGAATTACCTCGATCCCGCGAGGTGGGCGCGGCTGTCATCGGTGACGCGCGCGGTCCTGAAGGTCAACAACACGCTCCTGGGTCGGATGTCGATCGGCCCGGCGGTCGGACAGGTGGCCTTCATCGCCGATGACCTGCGCCTGATCCGTGCAGGCGATCGCAGCGTGCTTGCAGGATGGCTGTGGCATGTGCCGCCGACCCTGGCGATCCTGGCCCTGGTCTGGGCCTCGCCATTGTCGGTCTGGGCTTACCTGCTGGCCTGTTACGGCGGTCTGTCGGTCCTGAAGATCCGCACCTTCCTCGAGCACCAGGCCCATGAACGCGCCCGCGGCCGCACCGTGATCATCGAGGATCGCGGGCTGCTCGCCTTCCTGTTTCTCAACAACAACCTGCATGTGGTCCATCACATGCATCCGAAACTGCCCTGGTACCGCCTGCCCAGGATATACTTCAACAACCGCGAGAAATACCTCGCCCGCAATGACGGCTACCGGTACGCCAGCTACGCCCAGATCTTTCGCCAGCATTTCCTGCGCGCCAAGGATCCGGTGCCGCATCCGCTGTACCCGCAGAAATAGATTGCAGGTCCCCGGCATGAGGGCGATGAAGCCTGCATGCCTTTGTGGATCATCGCCAGCGTCTTTGCCGCCTTCATGCAGAACCTGCGGTTCTTGCTGCAACGGCATCTGAAGATCACCACGCTGTCGACCGGGGGTGCGACATGGGCCCGTTTTGCCTTTGCCACGCCGTTCGTGGCGCTGGCGCTCGGGGCCTGGATCGCGATCACGGGCCAGAGCCTGCCCGGCACAACACCAGCCTTCTGGGGCTACGTGGTCACCGGTGCCATGGCACAAATGCTGGCCACGGCAAGCGTGGTGGCGTTGTTCGCCCATCGCAACTTCGCCGTCGGCATGACCCTGATCAAGACCGAGGTCATCCTGACCGCATTCATCGGCCTGATCGTCCTGCAAGAGGCCGTATCCACCCCCGTTCTGGCCGCCATCGCGGTCGGGTTCGTCGGTGTGGTGCTGCTGTCCGATCCGCCCAGGACGGACACCGCCCTGCCGTGGACGGCGCGCGTGTTCAACGTGGCGTCGGGCTACGGGCTTGCCTCGGGGTTTTTGTTCGGAGTGTCGGCGGTGTGCTACCGTGGCGCCACCCTGTCGCTGGAGGGCGGCGACGAGATCTTGCGCGCGGCCACGGCGCTGTTTGCGGCAACCTCGACCCAGACGCTGATACTGGGGGCATGGCTGTACCGCCGCGAGCGCGGGCAGATATCCCTGGTCTTCGCGGCCTGGCGGGTCTCGGCGGCCACGGGCGTAACCTCCATGCTGGGATCGCTGGGTTGGTTCACCGCCTTCGCGCTGCAGACGGCGGCTTACGTCAAGGCGGTGGGACAGGTGGAACTGGTCTTTACCTTCCTGTTCTCGGTCTTCTGGTTGCGCGAAAAATCCTCGCCCAAGGAACTTGCGGGTATCGCGCTGATCCTGGCGTCGCTGGGCATCATCATCGTGGGAAGCCTGTCATGAGCATGATCGCGCTGTCGCTGGCTCCGGTCTTCTTGCTGATCTGCACTGGCTATGCCTTGCGCCGGGGCGGCATCCCGTCCGATGAATTCTGGATCCTGAACGACCGGCTGGTCTATTTCGTGCTGATGCCCGCGCTGTTCTTCGTGCGCATATCCGAGGCGGACCTGTCGGACCCCGATCTGATCCCGTTTGCGGCAACGCTTTACACGGGCTTTGCGGTGGCGACAGGTTTCGGACTAGTCAGCGCGTTGGCCTTGGGCCGCGACATGCCGGTGGCGACCTCGATCATACAGGGGGCAGGGCGGTTCAACACCTTCGTCGCGCTGGCCGTGGCCGAGGCGCTGTACATGAGCCCCGGCCTGCAACTTGCGGTTCTGGGTGGTGCGGTCCTCGTGCCGGTGGTCAATCTGACGGTGGTGGCGATCTTTGCCGTCCTCTCGCGTAGGCCGGGCGCGAACATGCTGTGGGGCGCGGTCAGGAACCTTGCGACCAACCCGCTGATCCTTGCCATTCTTGCCGGCGCGATCATCAATCGCGTGGGGCTTGCGCCAATTCCTGTCTTGCAGGACACGCTGGACATCCTGGGGCAGGCGGCGTTGCCCATCATGCTGCTATGCGTCGGGGCAAGCCTGACGCTCAAGGGTCTGGGAACCGAACTGCTGCCCATGGCGCTTGCCGGCATCGGCAAGCTGGTGGTGTTTCCCGCCGTTGTCATAGGTGCAGCGCTGGCGCTGGATCTGCCGCCCCTGACGGCACAGGTAGCGTTGATCTACGGCGCGCTGCCGGTCGGGGTTGCGGCCTATACCCTGGCCCGCCAACTGGGTGGCAACGCGCCGTTGATGGCCGCGATGATCACCGTCCAGACCCTGTTGGCGTTTGCCATCATGCCGCTTTGGCTGACCCTGGGGGCCCGCCTGTTCGGCCTGCCCTGAGGCAGACCGTCAAAGCCGGGAGAAGCGGCTGACATTGTCCCGGTTGTCGAAAAAGGGCACGCCGGGATGCGCTGCGCCTGACAGCTGCGCGGTCAGCTCTGCCAGAACGACCTCGGTGATGAAGGGCATGTCGAAGCGCCGGGCATCATCGAGATGTACCCATTGCAGGTGGCTCAGTTCATCTTCCGCGCGGGAGAAATCATCCGGGTCGCACCGCAGATCGTCAGCGGCCACCAGAAAGAACCGCGCGTCAAATCGACGGGGCCGCCCCGGCGGGGTGATGGCGCGAAACACGAACCGCGCGCCCCCGCCATCGGGCAGGTGCCCGGTTCCCAGGTACCCGCGCCAGCCTCTTGGCGCTTCGATTTGAGTTGCGCGTGGGTCGGGCGCACCAAGCAAGAGCCCCGTTTCCTCCCACAGTTCACGAGTCGCGGCGGCCACCAGCGCCTCGGGGGGGCGGGCCGACTGAGCCGACAACGCCTTTGCGGCGGCAGGCGGGCTGGCCAGCGGAATGGTGGCATCGACCGCATCGACGGCGCCGCCCGGGAACACGAATTTCGAGGGCATGAAAGCGGCCCCCTTTCCACGCTGTCCCATCAAGACGCGCGGGCGTGTGGCGGCATCGCGCAGCACGATCACCGTCGCGGCATCCCGGAGGGCCGATTTGTCGGTCAAAACCCGTGCATCCGCTTGGCCCATTGGATCCCCACGATCATTCCCTTGAATCGGGGCAGCAAGAACAGCGCCATGGCGACCACGCCCACGGAAAACGTCAACGCCAAGAGCCACGGGCTCGGTTGCCAGGCCTGATAGACCATCAGCTGCAGGGTGCCCATCACCTTGGCCGTCAACAGGATCGACAGATAGGCCGGCCCATCATCGGCGCGCGCGTGGCTCAGGTCTTCGCCGCACCGGGGACAGGTCGCACGCAGCGTCAGATACCCCTGGAACAAATGGCCCTGACCGCAATTCGGGCAATTGCGGGTCAACCCGCGCCGGATCGCGGGCCAGGCCGGACGTTCGGGCGCGGCGGGGGTGAATTCGGGACGAAGGGCGGGATCATCATGCAACATGTCCTTTAGATGCGCTGCCGGATCGCCCGCGTCCAGAGACTGAACGCCGCGCCCGGTCGAAAAAAGTTTGCCGATCGGCGACGGAAACCTGCGCGCCGGGCGTGTGACCCATCAGACAGCCCCGAAACAAAGGAGAGACAAGATGTCGATGATGAAAGCAGCCCTTCTTGGTGCGATGATACCGCTGGCGCTTGCCACCCCGATCCTGGCGCAAGGTCATGGTGAGCGCGGCGCGCGGGCCGAGCGCGGGCCACAGATGGTCTTTGCGGACCTCGATCTGAACGGTGATGGCTCGGTGACCCTGGAAGAGATCACGGCGCATCGTGATGGTCGGTTCGCCACGGCCGATGCCGATGCCAACGGCGCGCTCAGCCGCGACGAGTTGCTGGCGCAGGGCGCGGATCGGATGGCCCGTGGTGTGGACCGCATGCTGGAACGCGCCGATGCCAACGGAGATGGCGAACTGACGCAAGACGAATTCGCGGCGGTTCGGTCGGATCGGCGTGGTCCGAACCCGGAACGGATGTTCGACCGGTTCGACGCTGATGGCGACGGCCAGGTGACCGAGGCCGAGTTCGATGCGGCTGTCGCCCAGTTCATGGAACGCCGTGGCGGTCGCCACGGTGAGGGCCGCAATCGCGGGTGATCCTGAAGGCCGCGCGCGGGTTGCCCCCGGACCGCGCGCGGCCCTTTGCGGGCGGCCTCGCCCACGTTAAGGAAAGCCATGTCCGGCGAAGTCCCAGAACTGGATGCGCTCGAAGATGGCGCGCTGATGGTCCTCTTCGCCAATGGCGATCGGGGGGCCGCGCGCGTTTTGACGGGGCGACTGTTGCCACGGGCGCTCAACCATGCCGCCCGTGTGCTGGGCGATCGGGCCGAGGCCGAGGATGTAGCGCAGGAGGCGATGATGCGATTATGGAAAGCGGCCCGCGATTGGCGGCAGGATGGCGCAGCGGCGCCCGCGACCTGGCTTTACCGTGTCGTGGCCAATCTGTGCGTGGATCGTTTGCGACGCCGGGGCCGGTCAGAGCCGTTGGATGATCCCGACATGGCGGCAGATGCGGCACCGGGGGTCGAGGCGCGCATGGTGCACGCAGACCGTATCGCGGCGCTGGACCGCGCGTTGGCGGACTTGCCCGAACGCCAGCGACAGGCGGTGGTGCTCCGCCATATCGAAGGGTTGAGCAACCCGGAAATCGCGATGGTGCTGGATCTGGGTGTCGAAGCGGTCGAAAGTCTGACCGCGCGTGGGAAAAGGGCGCTTGCAAGGGCGCTTGCAGGCCAGAAGGAGGCGCTGGGTTATGGTGACTGAGCCAAATGACAAAATGCTGGAGGCGTTGTTTGCGGACGCGCGGGACGGCACGGATCCGTCCGATGACCTGAAGGCGCGTGTTCTGGCGGATGCCGCGTCCGTTCAGGCCGGTCTGGCGCACGCGGCACAGTCGCGGCCTGTTTCGGGCGGGTCGGCCGGGACGGTCGATGGCGGCGGCTGGTTTGCGGGTCTTGTGGATGCGATGGGCGGTTGGCCGGCAGTCTCGGGCGTCACGCTTGCGGGCGTCACCGGGCTCGTGCTTGGGTTCTACGCACCGGACATGATCGATACCCTGTCGGGTGGGCAGATCTGGTCGCTGTCCGGCGAGGTCGGCGCGACCCCCGATATCGGAACACTTTGGGTGGAGGCGGGCGATGTCTGATGCAGGGTCCACGGGGCCGATCCAAAAACCGCCCCAAAAGACCGGTCGCGGGTTGAAGATTGCGCTGGCGTGCTCGCTGGCGCTGAACCTCATGATTGCCGGACTTGTGGCTGGTGCGGTGTTGGGCGCGGGGCCGCGCGGCGATGATCAGCCGGCATTGCGCGCGCTTGGTTTGGGGCCTTTTGCACTGGCCCTGACGCGCGAAGACCGGGCCGAGATGCGGGGCCGGATCGACGGCCGCGCGACGCGGTCGGATCGGCAGGCAATCGGGCAAAGCCTTGTGGCCTTGCAAACCGCGCTGCGAGCCGACCCGTTCGACCGCCCAATGGCCGAAGCCGCGATGGCGCGGTCGCGCAATGCGGCGCGGGACCTTCAGGCGTTTGGACATGATGCCTTGCTGGATCAGATCGAGTCGATGGACGCCCGGGCGCGTGCCGATCTTGCGGACCGATTGGGGCGTGTGCTGCGGCGTGTGAACGGCAGAGGCGGCGATCGGCCGTAAGGGCGTATGGCCCTGACGCCCTATGCAGCCGGGCGGGGCGCCATCGTCACCTGATCGCGACCTTCCGCCTTGGCGCCGTACAACGCGCCATCCGCGCGTTCGATCAGGCTTTGTGCGCTGTCCGCGGCCTGTCCGCCGCTGCGTGTCAGGGTCAATCCGACACTCAGGGTGACCGACAGGGGGGGCGTATCGCCGGAGAGCTTGACGGGATCTCCGGACACAGCCGCACGCAAACGCTCGGCACAGTCCAGCGCCGAGCTGCGATCCGTATCGGGCAGGGCGACAAGGAATTCCTCTCCCCCGATACGCGCCAACAGATCGCCACTCCTGAGTTGCGCCTGCAATCGGCGCGCGACATGGCGCAAGACCTCGTCACCGACCGAATGGCCGTGACTGTCGTTGATCTGCTTGAAGTGATCCAGATCCAGCATCATCACCGCGACCCCGCGCCCCGGCCTGGTCAGGATGCGGTCCAGTTCGAACATCGCATAGCGGCGATTATGCAGCCCCGTCAGGCTGTCGGTCACGGCCATTTCCATACCGGCCCGCGCCGAAGCCCTGAGGAGGTCCGCTTGTCGCTTGCGGCCCAGTTGCGTGCGGATCCGGATTGCCAGCTCTTCCGCGTCGAACGGATCGTAGAGAATATCTGACGCGCCCAGATCCAGCGCAATCGCGGCACGCTCGCTTTCCCCTTGCGGCAAGATCATCACAATGGCCGCGTGCCGGGTGCCGGGGCGCGACCGCAAGTCGGACAAGAGCCTCAGCCCATCGTTCCTGTGCGCCAGATCCGCATCGATCACGAAGACATCGGGACTCTCGCCATCGGCCCCGGCAAACCCCGACAACGCCGCATCGCGCGGCAGGATGCACACCTGACCGCCCATGCGGTCGTCCAGCGCCGTCTTCCACATCATCGCCCCTTTCGGCCCGCTGGCCACCAGCGCGATGATGTCGGGTTTTTCGCGCCCGTCGAACGGTCTGGCGGATTCTGCAAATCCGAGGGCGGGTTCCCCGCTTTCACGCAGCTCGCGCGCGGTCTCCTGCGCGCGCAAGAGCGACCGGACGCGCGCCAGCAGCGTGACTTCGTCCACGGGCTTGGTCAGGAAATCATCGGCCCCGGCCTGCAGGCCTTCCATCTTGGCCGTGCGGTCACTGAGCGCCGTGATCAGGATGATCGGAATATGGGATGTGACAGGATCCGCCTTGAGCCGGCGCAGCACCTCGTGGCCCGACATGTCCGGCATGACCAGATCCAGCAAGATCAGATCGGGCTGGTTGTCGCGGGCGGCGGCCAGGGCCGCGGCGCCGCAATCCGCCTGGTCGACGGTGTAGCAGGCAGATGTCAGCTTCACCTTCATGACGATTCGGTTCGTGGCGACATCGTCTACGACCAGAATTCTCCCTGTCATGTGCGCCTCTTACCAAATTGCTCGGCTGCCCGGCTCGACTTCGCGATCGGCATGGCTATAGGGGTGTTGTGGCGCGCAATGGTTAACAAACCCTTTAACCCGGAACGAGGTCTTGTGGATGCAGCAAGAATTTGCAGAAACCCGCGCATTGCAGGCCCTGGCATGGCTGGCCTCCCAGGAAGAGCTGTTTCCGGTCTTTCTGGGCACCACGGGCGCGTCCGAGGCCGATTTGCGCGCGCGCGCCGGAGAAGCCGAGTTCCTGGCCTCCGTCCTCGATTTCCTGATGATGGATGACGCATGGGTCGTGGATTGCGCGGCCGCGCTGGGCTGGGCGCCCGAGGATCTGATCCGCATCCGGGCGTTCCTGCCGGGTGGTGATCTGCCGAACTGGACATGAGCGATGCGCCGCGCATCACGTGAACGGCCACTACGGCTATCCCCGAACAAGGGGCAGGATCGCGGTGTTGCTTTTTCATTGTAAGGCAGAAAACTACTGCCATTTTGGGGCCAAGTCATCTTGTCCAAAAGTCAGTTTTCGCGTCAGAAAGCCGATCGAACACAAAGGAATAGATCTTGAACACCACCATCACGGCCGTCTTGTTCGACAAGGATGGCACCTTGTTCGATTTCCATCGCAGCTGGAGCAGCTGGGCCGCGCGCCTGATCTCGGACGTGGCGGGCGATTACGGGGCCGACGCGGCAGACGTGGCCGAGTGCCTGGGGTATGACCTGACCCTTGGGCGGTTCCGCGCGGGCAGCCTTTCGATCGCGGGATCGGTGCAGGACCAGGCCTTGGCGCTGGCCCCCGTTCTGGGCGAGGCCGATCCCGGCGTGTTGGCGCGCCGGATCGCCGGTGCTGCGGTTGGCAACGTGATGCACCCGATCGTGCCCCTGCTGCCCTTGCTTGACGGTCTCGCCTCGCGCGGTCTGCTTCTGGGGGTGGCGACCAATGATGCCGAGGTTTCGGCCCGCGCTCAGCTGACGCGCGCCGGCGTCGTGGATCGCTTTGCCTACGTGGCGGGGTACGATTCGGGCCATGGGGCGAAACCCGCGCCGGGCATGTGTCTTGGTTTTGCCGAAGCGATGGGCCTGGATCCGGCCACTGTCATCATGGTGGGGGACAGCCGCCACGATCTGGATGCGGGGCGCGGCGCGGGAATGCGCACCGTTGCAGTTCTGAACGGCCTGACGCCCGAGGTCGAACTGGCGCCCCTGGCCGATGTCGTGCTGCCCCATATCGGCCATTTGACGGGCTGGCTTGATGATCGGGGTGGCCTGCCGGAACGGCGATCATGAGTGTCGGGTTGCAAGCCACGGTGAAAAAGCGACGCGAGGCGTCGGGAACGGGAAAACCGTCCGGGGGTCTATCAACGAGGATGGACCGCGACACCAAGGGCCCCGCTTAGCGTTATCGTCACGCACATGGCGTCGGGCCCGCAATGCAAAGGGCCGGTACCATGAATGACGCCACACCCCAACGCCGCCGCCGTGCAGGCGGGCGCAGCGCGAACGTCGCCCGCGCCTCGGCCCATGTGATCGAACAGACGCCCTGGCGCGTGCCGGTCAATATCGATCGCCCCACCGAACCCCTGGGCGAAGAGGGGGTCGCGGCCATCCATGACGGGGCCATGCGGGTGTTGGAAAACATCGGTATCGAGTTCCTGAACGAAGAGGCCGTCCGGTATCTGAAAGAGGCGGGCTGCCTCGTCGAAGGCGAGAATGTCCGGATGGATCGCGCCTTTGTCGAAGAGATGGTCGCGCGCGCCCCGGCCCAGTTCACGATCGTGCCGCGCAATGTCGAAAAGGCGATCACCATTGGCGGCAAGTACATGGTGTTCGGCAATGTGTCTTCGCCGCCCAACGCGTGGGATCTTGAGCGCGGAAAACGTTCGGGCGATTTCGAGACCTACAAGGAATTCATGAAGCTGACGCAGTATTTCAACTGCATTCACTTCGCGGGCGGGTACCCGGTGGAACCCATCGATATCCATGCCAGCGTGCGGCACCTCGATTGCCTTTATGAAAAGCTGACGCTGACCGACAAGGTGTCCCATGCCTATTCCCTTGGCACCGAGCGCGTGGAAGACGTGATGGAAATGGTGCGCATCGCAGGTGGTTTGACCCACGCGGAATTCGACGAGACCCCGCGCATGTACACCAATATCAACTCGGTCAGCCCGCTTAAGCATGACTGGCCGATGCTCGATGGTGCGATGCGGCTGGCGCGCCGCGGACAGCCCGTGGTGGTCACGCCCTTCACCCTGGCAGGCGCGATGGCGCCGGTGACGATCTCGGGCGCGGTGATGCTGAGCCTTGCCGAGGGGTTGGCCGCGATCGCCCTGCTGCAATACATCGCCCCGGGCTGTCCCGTGGCGATCGGCACCTTTACGTCGAATGTCGACATGAAGTCCGGCGCGCCCGCGTTCGGAACCCCGGAATATATCCGTGCGACCCAGATCACCGGCCAGATGGCGCGGTTCTACGGGTTGCCGATGCGGTCTTCGGGTGTGTGTGCGGCCAACGTGCCCGACGGGCAGGCCATGTGGGAAACCACCGCCAGCCTGTGGGCCGCGGTCCAGTCCGGCACCAACATGGTTTATCATGCCGCCGGTTGGCTGGAAGGCGGCCTGATCGCATCGCCGGAGAAATTCATCATGGATTGCGAGGTGTTGCAGCAGTTCCAGCGATATTTCGAGCCCCAGATCCTGGGCACGACGGAAGATGATCTGGCCATCGACGCGATTGCAGAGGTTGGTCCGGGTGGGCATTTCTTTGGCTGCGATCACACCCAGGAACGCTACCAGGAAGCGTTCTACGGCCCGTTCTTGTCGGATTGGCGGAATTTCGAGGCATGGCAGCTGGATGGCTCGGTCTGGACGGCCGAACGGGCGCACAGGATCTTCAAGGAGATCCTCAACGAATTCGAGGCCCCGCCGATGGATGAAGCGATCCGCGAGGAATTGCAGGACTTCGTGACCCGCCGCAAACTCGAGGGCGGCGCGCCGACCGATTTCTGACGCATGAAGGCCTTGAAACCCTCACAAACGCGAAAGGTTTTGTTTACGTCTGTGATCTAGGTCCTGTCTTCAGCCGCCCGTGCGATTGACGGGCCGAATTGAGAGGCAGGCGATGCATGGCATGGTCAACCGGGCCCTACAGGGCTTTGTCACGACGACTTACGGGGCAGACGCCTGGGCATCGGTAAGAAGTCAGGCGATGCTGCCGGTCGAGGATTTCGAGGCGATGCTCGATTATCCCGATGCGTTGACCATGCAGTGCTTTCAGGCCGCGTGCGGTGTGCTGCAGAAACATCCGAACGTATTGCTCGAAGATCTGGGCACATGGCTGGTGACCCACGATGATCTTGAACCGTTGCGTCGGTTGTTGCGGTTTTCCGGGCCTACCTTTCTGGATTTCCTGTATTCTCTCGAAGAAGTGGGCGATCGGGGCAGGCTGGCGATGCCGGACCTGGACATGCCCTCCATCGTGGTGGAGCCGCAGGATGGTTCCGGCTTTCGCATCCGCGCCACCTGGGTCTTGCCTGGGATCGGTCCGATCCTTCTGGGATCTCTGCGGGCGATGGCAGATGATTATGGTGCGCTGGCCTTCCTGACGCTCGATGGCATCGAGGGGCGGGAGGAATGCCTGCTCGTACAGCTTCTGGACACGAAACACTCCGCCGGGCGCCGGTTCGATCTGGGGCAGGCGCAGACATGACGGGCCTGTTGCCGAACCTGAACCGTGTGATCGGCCTGTCGGGCGGGGCACTTGATACCCTGATGCCGATGCATGTCTGGGTCGATCTGGATGGTCGCATCGTACAGGCGGGGCCAACGCTGACCAAGATGGCGGGACAGGGCGAATTGACCGGAAAGCCTGCGTTTTCCGTGCTCGAGCTTCGGCGTCCGGTGCGTGTGCGCGGCGTTCAGGCCCTGATGCGGTTGGAAGGGCGGCGTCTGGGTCTTGTGCTGAAGCAAGCGCCAGATCTGCCATTGCGCGGAACGCTGACCGGCCTGCCGGAAGGGGCGGGCGTGATCATGGATATTTCCCTGGGGCTGTCCTTTGCCCGGGGGGTCACTCAATTCGACCTCACGTTGAGCGATTTTTCCCCGTGCGATCAGACGCTTGAGCTGTTGTACCTCAATGAGGCCAACCGATCGACCATGCGCCTGTCGCGCCATCTGTCACAACGGCTGGAAGCCGCTCGTGCCGCGGCTGAAACCCAGGCCATGACCGATGCCCTGACGGGCCTTGCCAACCGCCGCGCGATGGATCTCGACCTCTTGCGAAGCCTGCGCGACCCGACGCAGGATTTCGGCCTCCTGCATGTGGATCTGGACCTGTTCAAGCAGGTCAACGACACCCATGGCCACGCGGCCGGCGACGCGGTTCTGGAACGGGTCGGGCGGGTCCTTCGCAGCGTGACCCGCCAGGACGACATGGCGGGCCGGGTCGGTGGGGATGAATTCCTGATCCTGGTCCGGGACTGCACGGATGCGGGCCATCTGGGTGCGATCGCGGCCCGTGTAATCCGCGAGATAGAAGTTCCGATCCCGTTCGAGAACCACAGCTGTGAGATCTCTGCCAGCATCGGCATCACGGCCACTGGAACCTATGCGGTGCGACCCGGTCTGGACGAGTTGCTGGTGGATGCCGACACGGCACTTTACCAGGCAAAACGCGGGGGGCGGGGGCGGTTCGTTTTCCACGGGATGGCAGGCTCCGAAATACCCACCGGGCGCAGGGTCAGCGATCCGGCACCGCGCGGGCGCCTGGCTCGGCACGAGGGGGATGGTGCGGCTTTGGACGGTCCGGGTGAAAAAACCGCCCATTGAACCGGTCTTTCACGATTGGATCGGGCATGCGCCCCTCGCCGCGTTGCAACCCTGACCTATGTGGTGCGCCATGTTGGAACTGGCGACACTGAAAACCGCATCCTTGGCACATGATGGCTGAACCGGGCGATCTGCGTTCGCGCGCCGTACCCTCGGGCAGATGGGCCCGGATGGGTCGCATGGGTGGCCTGGCCACGGGCCTGGCCGGTAGTGTCGCCATGGGTGGCGCGCAGGCGCTTGCGCGCGGTGAACGGCCCCGGCTCAAGGACCTGGTGCTGACACCCGCCACCATCGGGCGCCTGGCCGATCGGCTGTCGGAAATGCGCGGGGCAGCCATGAAACTCGGCCAGCTTCTGTCGATGGAGGCCGGCGATTTCTTGTCGCCCGAACTGGAAGTGATCCTCGCACGCCTCAGGTCCGAGGCGCACGTGATGCCGCCCGCGCAATTGAAACAGGTGCTACAAGATGCGTATGGCGCCGATTTCCGTCGCTTGTTCAAAGGGTTCGACACAAGACCCCTGGCCGCTGCATCGATTGGTCAGGTGCACCGCGCGTTGTCAGCCGATGGCACGGCGCTGGCGGTCAAGCTGCAATATCCCGGTGTGCGCGACGCGATCGACAGCGACCTGGACAATGCCGCGTCCCTGATCCGCTGGTCCGGTTTGTGGCCGCGGGAACTGGATCTCGAACCGCTGATGCGCGAAGCGCGCGCGCAACTGCATGAAGAGGCCGATTATGCCCGCGAGGGCCGGGCATTGGCGCGGTTCGGGGATTTGCTGGCAGGGGATGCGCGCTTTGTCGTGCCGCAGCTTGATCCGACGCGGACCAATGCGCGCGCCCTTGCGATGAGTTTCGAGCCCTCGGAGCCGATCGAGACCCTGGCCGATGCAGCGCCCGGCGTCCGGGATGCGGCCATGACAGCCCTGATCGAGTTGTGTTTGCGCGAATTGTTCGATTTCCGATTGATGCAGACGGATCCCAACTTTGCCAATTATCGGTTCCGACCTGAAACCGGGCAAATCGTGCTGCTGGATTTCGGTGCGACGCGTGAAATGTCCACGGCCATGTCGGCGGATCACCGACAGCTCTTGCAGGCGGGCCTTGCGGGGGATCGTGCCGGCATTCTGGCAGCTCTCGAACGTATCGGGTTCATCCGTGCGGGGCTGAGCGAACCCCACCAGG
>Ga0102941_1000593_pt1 | contig 16874 bp, 16 predicted proteins | sample SalPonR2_C_D2_MG_FD_79281 | JGI IMG/M metagenome (GOLD analysis project Ga0102941, IMG submission 79281) | Salt pond soil microbial communities from South San Francisco under conditions of wetland restoration - Salt Pond MetaG R2_C_D2_MG | ecosystem: Environmental > Aquatic > Marine > Intertidal... | reverse complement strand
CCCTATGAGCACACAGCACAAACGAGAGCCCGTGGTGGACAGTGCCAGCGAGGAGGCCGTGGAGGACTATCTCCTGCACCACCCCGAGTTCTTCGAGAACCATCCCCGCCTGCTAGACACGCTGCGCCTGCCCCATGCTGCGGGCGGCGGCGCCGTCTCGCTGGTGGAGCGCCAGGTGGCGACGCTCAGGCAGAAGAACCTCAAGCTCGAGCGCAAACTGCGGGAACTCCTGGAGGTGGCGCGCGCCAACGACCGCCTGGCCGCCCGCATCCACACGCTGGCGCTGGCGCTCATGGCTGCCGACAGCCGGGAGGAGACCCTGGCCTGCATCGCGCGGGAACTGCGCACGGGCTTCGGGGCGGACCACGCCGTGATGGTGCTGTTCGGCGACCCGGCGGATTACGCAGACGTCGGCGAACGCCGTTTCCTGCACGTCATCGGCCGCGACGACCGGCGGCTGGGGCCCTTCGAGACGTTTCTGTCCGCCGCCCGCGCCCGCTGCGGCCGGGTGCGCGACAGCCAGCGTGAATTCCTGTTCGGCGCCTCCGCCGACGAGGTGGGCAGCATGGCGCTGCTGCCCCTGGGCGAGGGTGCCGCGCTCGGCTTCATCGGCATCGGCAGCGTCGATGCGGACCATTTCCACCCGGCCATGAGCATCGACTTCCTCACCCGCATCGGCGAGCTCGTGGCCGCTGCCGTGAGGCGTTACTGACCGGTCGGCCCGTTGTCGCCGGAAGAACGCCAGCGCACCGCCGCCTTCCTCGAGCATCTCGCCTTCGAGAAGCGCTGCTCCGCGCATACCGTGGCCAACTACCGCCGGGACCTCGCGGCCCTGGTCGACTATTGCGAGCGCGCCGGCCACGACCGCTGGCGCGACCTCACCACCCACGATATCCGCGCCTTCGCCGCCGCCTGCCATCGGCGCGGACTCTCGCCCCGCTCCATCCAGCGACGCCTGTCGGCGGTACGCAGCTTCTTCCGCTACCTGATCCGGGAGAAGGTGCTGAAGCGCAACCCTGCCGCCGACGTCAGTGCGCCGAAGGCGGGCAAGCGACTGCCGGGGACCCTGGACGCCGACCAGATGGCCCGCCTGCTCGAGTTGCCGGGCGACGAGCCGCTGACGATACGCGACCGCGCCATGCTCGAGCTGCTGTATTCGTCGGGGCTGCGGCTGGCGGAGCTCGTGGCCCTGGACCTGCACGACGTGGACGCATCGGATGCCACCGTCACGGTGACCGGCAAGGGCGCCAGAACCCGCATCGTGCCGGTCGGCCGCCGCGCGCTCGAGGCGCTCGCCGAATGGCGCCGAACCCGGGTGCGGATGGCCGGCCAGGAGGAGCATGCGCTGTTCGTCAGCCGCCGGGGCACGCGGCTCGCCCCCCGCTCGGTGCAGGAGCGCATCGTCCACTGGGCGAAGCGCCAGGGCATGGACAGGAGCGTCTATCCCCACCTGTTCCGCCATTCGTTCGCCTCCCATCTGCTGGAGTCGAGCGGCGACCTGCGTGCGGTGCAGGAACTGCTGGGCCACGCGGACGTCTCCACGACCCAGATCTACACCCACCTTGATTTCCAGCACCTGGCCCAGATATACGACCGGACCCATCCCAGGGCGCGCAACAACCGCAAATAAGGCCGCGCCCGCAACAGCGAAGGCAGATCCATGGAGCAGTACAGAGGCACAACCATCGTCTCGGTGAGACGCGGTGGCCGTGTGGCCATCGGCGGCGACGGCCAGGTGAGCATGGGCGACACCGTGATGAAGGGCAACGCGCGCAAGGTGCGCGCCCTCGCCGACGGCAGCGTGATCGCCGGCTTCGCCGGCGGCACGGCGGACGCCTTCACCCTGTTCGAGTATTTCGAGCGCAAGCTGCAGCAATACGGCAACCTGACCCGCGCCGCCATCGAGCTGGCCAAGGACTGGCGCACCGACCGGATGCTGCGCCGCCTGGAAGCCCTGCTGTGCGTGGCCGACCGCGAAACCTCGCTGATCATTTCCGGCAACGGCGACGTCATCGAACCCGAGTTCGACCTCATGGCGATCGGCTCCGGCGGGCCGTATGCCCAGTCGGCCGCCCGGGCGCTGCTGGAGAACACGGATCTCGACGCCCGGCAGATCGTGGAGAAGTCGCTCGAGATCGCCGGCGACGTCTGCGTCTACACCAATCGTTTCATCACCATCGAGGAACTCCCCGGCGATGCGGAAGCCGGGGCCGAATGACATGTCTATGACCCCCAGGGAGATCGTCCAGGAGCTGGACAAGCACATCGTCGGCCAGGACAACGCCAAGCGAGCCGTGGCCATCGCGCTCAGGAACCGCTGGCGCCGGGTGCAGGTGCCCGAGCCGCTCAGAAGCGAGATCACGCCGAAGAACATCCTCATGATCGGCGCCACCGGCGTGGGCAAGACCGAGATCGCCCGGCGCCTGGCGCGGCTTGCCCGCGCGCCGTTCATCAAGGTGGAGGCCACCAAGTTCACCGAGGTGGGCTACGTCGGCCGAGAAGTGGACTCCATCATCCGCGACCTGATGGACGTCTCCATCAAGATGACCCGGGAGGCCGAGATGGCCAAGGTGCGCCACCGGGCCGAGGACGCCGCAGAGGAGCGGGTGCTGGACGCCCTGCTGCCGCCGGCGCGCCGCGGCGTGGGTTTCGCCGCCGAGGAGCAGCCGCCCCAGGAATCCAGCGACACGCGGCAGAAATTCCGCAAGAAGCTGCGCGAGGGCGACCTGGACGAGCGCGAGATCGAGGTGGAGACCCAGGCCATGCCGGCCGGCGTCGAGATCATGGCGCCGCCGGGCATGGAGGAGATGACCAGCCAGCTGCAGAGCATGTTCCAGAACCTGGGCTCGGGCCGGCGCACGACCCGCAAGCTGAAGGTCCGCGAAGCGCTGAAGATACTCACCGAGGAGGAAGCGGCGAGGCTGCTGGACGACGAGGAGGTCAAGGCCCGGGCGCTGGAGGCCGTGGAGCAGCAGGGCATCGTATTCGTCGACGAGCTGGACAAGGTGGCCAAACGCTCGGAGAGCATGGGTGCCGACGTCTCCCGGGAAGGCGTGCAGCGCGACCTGCTGCCGCTGGTGGAAGGCTGCACGGTCAACACCAAGTACGGCATGGTGCGCACCGATCACATCCTGTTCATCGCCTCCGGCGCCTTCCACGTCGCGAAGCCCTCGGACCTGATCCCGGAGCTGCAGGGCCGCTTCCCCATCCGGGTGGAGCTCGATTCCCTGAAGGCGCCCGACTTCGTGCGCATCCTGACCGAGCCCGATGCCTCCCTCACCCGCCAGTACCGTGCTCTGCTCGAAACCGAGGGCGTGGACGTGGAGTTCACCGACGAGGGCGTGGAGCGCATCGCCGACGTGGCCTTCCGCGTGAACGAGAACACCGAGAACATCGGCGCCCGCCGCCTGCACACGGTGATGGAGCGGCTGCTGGAGGTGATCTCCTACGAGGCGGCGGACAAGAGCGGCTACCGGCTCTCGGTCACCGCGGAGTACGTCGACGAGCATCTCGGCGAACTCGTACAGGACGAGGATCTCAGCCGCTACATCCTCTGAAGACGTCACCCCCGGAGCGACCCCCATGGAAGAGGCGCCCACAGAGATACGCCTGCGCCGCAAGTCCCGGCTGCTGACCGTCAGCTTCGCCGACGGCGCGAGCTTCGACCTGCCCTTCGAGTACCTGCGAGTGTACTCGCCGTCGGCGGAGGTGCGCGGTCACGGCCCGGGCCAGGAGGTGCTGCAGACCGGCAAGGAGGACGTGCAGATCACCGCCGTGGAGCCCGTCGGCCACTACGCAGTTCGACTCGTCTTCGACGACGGCCACAATACCGGGCTGTACCGCTGGGGTTACCTGCGGGAACTGGGCCGGAATCAGCAGCGGCGCTGGCAGGAGTACCTCGACCGGCTCGAGGCCGCGGGGTATCCTCGCAGACCCGCCGACTGAGCGCCCGACCCTGCGATGAGCAAAGACAAGAGCAGCGACAGCGAGACCCATTTCGGCTACCGCCGGGTGGCCGCAGACCAGAAGGCAGACCTGGTGCGCGGCGTCTTCGATTCCGTGGCCGAGCGCTACGATCTCATGAACGATCTCATGTCCGGCGGCATCCACCGCCTGTGGAAACGTCGGACCGTGAGCGAGGCCGGCGCCCGCCCCGGGCAGTACGCCCTGGACCTGGCCGGCGGCACCGGCGATCTGGCCATGAGCTTCGCCCGGCAGGTGGGGGAGACAGGCCACGTGGTGCTGGCGGACATCAACGCGGCCATGCTTCGCCAGGGCCGCCGGCGCATGCTCGACGCCGGCATCATCGGCAACGTGAGCATGGCCCAGGTGGACGCGGAGAACCTGCCGTTCGCCGACGCCAGGTTCGACCTGGTCACCATCGCCTTCGGACTGCGCAACGTCACGCACAAGGAAGCGGCGCTGGCCTCCATGTACCGGGTGCTGAAGCCCGGCGGCAAGCTGCTGATCCTGGAGTTCTCCCGGCCGGCCGAGGCCCTGCAGCCGCTGTACGACCTCTATTCCTTCCGCGTCCTGCCGCTGCTCGGCCGCATGGTGGCGGGCGACGCGGACAGCTACCAGTATCTGGCCGAGTCCATCCGCGTGCACCCCGACCAGGAGACGCTGCTCGGAATGATGGGTGACGCAGGCTTCGAGCGCTGCCGCTACGTCAATCTCACCGGGGGCATAGCGGCCCTGCACATCGGTTATCACCTCTGAGGTCTGTACGCCGTGGATCCCCTGGAAACCCTGTTCCGGCCGGCGCTCACCCTGGTGAACGCCCAGATAGCCCAGAGCACCCCGGCACGGGACCTGTGCGACGAACTCGACGGCCGGGTGATCGCGGTGCGGGTGCGGGACTCGTTCCTGGCGCTCTATGTCCGGGTCACCGCCGCCGGCCTGGAGCTGCACACGGACTACGTGGATGACCCGGACACGGTCATCACCGGTTCGCTGCTGGCGCTGCCCCGGCTGCTGACCGGCGGCGCCGCAGAGGCGATCCGCGGCGGCAGCATCGAGATCGACGGCGACACGGAGACGGCCACCCGCTTCCGCGAGCTGCTGCGCTTCGCGCGGCCGGACGTGGAGGAACGGCTCTCGGGCGTGCTCGGCGACGCCGGCGCGCGGCAGGCCGGCGAGTTCGTCCGCAGCATCGGGCTCTGGGGCCGGCAGGTGGCCGACACCCTGACCCGCAACGTCTCCGAGTACGTGACCGAGGAGCGCGGCGATCTGCCCTCCCGGGGCGAGGTCGAGGCGTTCTACGCCGAGGTGGACCGGCTGCGGGACGACGTGGCGCGGCTCGAAGCCCGGGTGCGCGCGCTCTCCGGCGACCGGGACGGCCCATGACGGCGGCGGCCCGGTCATGATGCGCCCCCGCCTGCTCCTGCGCCTCATCGCGATCCAGCGGGTGCTGGTGCGCTACGGGCTGGACGAGCTGATCGTCGCTACGCATCTGCTCAGACCCATGCGCTTCGTGTTCCGGCTGCTGCCGGGCCGTGCGGTCGTGGACGAACCGCTGGGCGTGCGCATCCGGCTGGCGCTGCAGGAGCTGGGCCCCATCTTCGTGAAGTTCGGTCAGGCCATCTCCACGCGGCGGGACCTGCTGCCGGTGGAGGTCGCCGACGAACTGGCCAAGCTGCAGGACCAGGTGCCTCCCTTCTCTTCCGAGCTTGCCCTTGAGATCGTCGAGAAGGCCTATGGCCAGCCCGCTACGGAGGTCTTCGGCAGCTTCGAGGAGCAGGCGCTCGCGGCCGCCTCCATCGCCCAGGTGCACGCCGCCACGCTGAAGGACGGCACCGAAGTGGTGGTAAAGATGCTGCGCCCCGACATGCGCGAGGTGATCGAGCGCGACCTGGAGGTGATGTACTTCATGGCCGGCCTCGCTCACCGCTACTGGCGGGAGGCGCGGCGCCTGCGCCCGGTGGAGGTGGTGCGCGAGTACGAGAAGACCATCATCGACGAACTGGACCTGATGCGCGAGGCGGCCAACGCGGCCCAGCTGAAGCGCAACTTCGCCGGCTCGGACCTGCTGCACGTGCCGGAGATGTACTTCGACTACTGCCACGTCAACGTCATCGTGATGGAGCGCATCCACGGCATTCCCATCAGCAACATGCGGGCGCTCAGGGAGGCCGGGGCGGACATCAAGCGGCTGGCCGAGAAGGGCGTGGAGATCTTCTTCACCCAGGTGTTCCGGCACAACTTCTTCCACGCGGACATGCACCCGGGCAACATATTCGTCCAGGTGAAGGATCCCGCGGACCCGAAGTATGCCGCCGTCGACTTCGGTATCGTCGGCACCCTGAACCCGGTAGATCAGCGCTACCTGGCGGAGAACTTCCTCGCTTTCTTCGAACAGGACTATCACAAGGTGGCGAGGCTGCACATCGACTCGGGCTGGGTACCGCCGGACACCCGGGTGGACGAGCTGGAATCCGCCGTGCGAACGGTCTGCGAGCCCATCTTCAGCAAGCCGCTGGACGAGATCTCCTTCGCCCAGGTGCTGATGCGGCTGTTCGAGACGGCACGGCGCTTCGACATGCAGGTACAGCCACAGCTGATCCTGCTGCAGAAGACGCTGCTGAACATCGAGGGCCTGGGGCGCGAACTCTACCCCCAGCTGGACCTGTGGGAGACCGCCTACCCCATCATGCGTCAGTGGATGACCGACCGGCTGGGCGGCAAGGCCATGCTGGACGACATCCGCGACCACCTGCCGGAGCTGCGCGAGACGCTGCGGGAGCTGCCCCACTGGCTAAGGAGCATCGCCGAGCAGTCGGCCTCCGGCGATCTGCGGGTACGCTTCGACGCCCCGGAACTGCGCGAGCTGCGCGACTCGATGGCGCGCCAGCAGCGCCAGCGCTTCGCGCTCGCCGTGGCGGCTGCCGCGTTCGTCGGCGGCATCGTGCTGCTGACGACGGGACAGCCTCCCTGGCTGGGGTGGGGCGCGCTCGGCGCGGCTGCGGTGGCGGGACTGGCCGGGCGGCCCGGCGCGGGCTAGTACGCGGGCCAGGACGCGGGCCAGGACGCTTCCGCCGGGAGCCCGCTCAGTAAGCGCTGGCGGCGCGGGCCTCGTAATCCTCGAGCCGGGAGCGCGCCACCGCCGCTTGCCGATGCAGCGAGGCGATCTCGGACTCGAGCTCACCCTCGCGCCGCGACATCTCCTTGGTCTCCATCAGGAGGCGCACCCGTTCCTCGGCCGTGGCCTCGCCGGCGATCAGGCGGGCGGAGTTCGCCGCCATGTCGACGCGCAGCTGCTCCAGTTCGTCCGCCCGGGCGTCGATGCGGCTCTCGACGCGGGATACCTCGGAACGCAGCTCGTAGAGCTCGCGGCCCTCCACGTAGCCGGCCATGAAGTCGGGCTCGAGATCGGGCGGGCACACGCCGGAGTAGCCGCCGCCGGAAGCGCCCACCCGGTAGCCGACGCCCGGCCGGCAGTACTCGAGCAGGCCTGCCTGACGGCCCCGCTCGTAATCGTGGAAGTCGGGCGTGATGCCGGCGCTGGCGCAGGCCTTGCGGTGACGGCCGATGGTGTCGGCCGAGGCGCCACGGGCGCCATCCTCGTAGCCGATGGCCTCCCAGTCGGCGACGAGGCATTCCTCGGCGCTCATGCTCGCGCAGCCGGCGAGCGCGAGCGCGGCCGCCGCCGTGATCAGCCGTTTCAGTCCCATGATCCGCCCCTTCCCCGGTGACAGGAAAAGGGACGGTACCGCCGCCGGCGGGCCCGGCGCCCGGACCCGGGTCACAGAACGGCGCGACCGCGGAAGCCGCCGATTTACATAAGACAGCGGCTAGGCCGGGTCCCGGTCCTGGGCGCGGCCGCAGTTCCAGCAGACGGCGAACTGGTACTCGTTCTCCTCGCCGCAGCGCCGGCAGCGCCAGCGTGGTCCCTCGTCGGCCTCGGCCCGGCGGGCCTCGCGGATGATCTCCTCGGCGCGCGCCGCCTCGAAGTCGTTGCGCACCCAGAGTTCGGGCCAGATCTCGGCATAGGGGATCTCGCCCATGATCGAGCCCATGTTCTCGTTCTTCAGGAAGCAGTCGATGCCCTCGCCCTCGAGGAGGTTGCGGTAATGGGCGACGGTCACCAGGGATTCGGCCGCATAGACCTTCTTCACCGGCTCACCCGGGACCGGCTCTCAGCGACTCCAGGAACGCCGCGGGGTCGTCGCCCCGCTCCAGCACCTCCACCAGCGCGGAGCCGACGATGACGCCGTCGGCATGCCGGCCGACCTCGGCCACCTGCTCCGCCGTGCGGATGCCGAAACCGGCGCACACCGGCAGCGCCGCGGCGTCGCGCACCCGGTCCAGGTAGGCGCTGGTATCCGCGGGCAGGGCGGCGCCGCCGCCGGTGATCCCGCGCATGGTCACCGCGTAGACGAAACCCCGGCTCGCGGCGCACAGCCGGGCCAGCCTGGCGTCCGGCGTCGCCGGCGTGACCAGCTGCACCAGTGCGAGACCCGCCTCCTCCAGCGGCGCCCCGAATTCCCGGCTCTCCTCCCAGGGCAGGTCCGGCACGATGAAGCCGGCCACGCCGGCTTCGAGCGACCGGCTGGCGACCCGCTCGTAGCCGTAGGCGAGCAGCGGATTCAGGTAGGACATGAGGATGACCGGCGCTTCGATGCGGTCCCGGGCCTCTTCCAGGCGGTCGAAGATCCAGGTGAGGCTGACGCCCTGCTCCAGCGCGCCGCGGCTGGAGCGCTGGATGGTCATGCCGTCGGCCATCGGGTCCGAGAAGGGCACGCCTACCTCCACGACGTCGCCAACGGCGGCGATCGTGGCGAGATCGTCCGCGAAACGGTCGGCTTTCGGGTAACCCGCGGTCAGGAACGGCACCAGGCCGACGCGCCCGGCCGCCGTCGCCTCGCGGAGAGCCCGGGTGATGGTCTCATGAGGCTGCATCGCGGCTTCCTCCGATCGGATACTGGGTGAGCGTGGGCATGTCCTTGTCTCCCCGGCCCGAGTTGCCGATGAGGATGCGGGCGCCGGGGTGGCTTGCCGCCCACTTGCGGGCCGCAGCGAAGGCATGGGCGGTCTCGAGCGCCGTGAGGATGCCCTCGGCGGCACAGAGTTCGGCCAGCGCATCCAGCGCCTCGTCGTCGCTGGCGTTTTCGTATTCCACCCGGCCGATCGCCTGCAGGAAGGCGTGCTCCGGCCCCACGCCCGAGTAGTCGAGGCCCGCCGACACCGAGTGGGTCTCCTGCACCTGGCCGTTGTCGTCCTGCAGGATCATGGTGTAGCAGCCCTGCAGCACACCGGGCCGTCCCGTGGACAGCGTGGCCGAGTTCTCGCCCAGCCCCGTGCCCTTGCCGCCGGCCTCCACGCCGATCAGCCGCACGTCCTCGTCGCCGATGAAGGGATGGAACAGACCGATGGCGTTCGAGCCCCCGCCGACGCAGGCGAAGACCGCGTCGGGAAGCCCGCCGACCTCGATCATCTGCCGCCGGGCCTCCTGGCCGATGACCGCCTGCAGCTCGCGGACCAGATAGGGGTAGGGATGCGGGCCCACCGCAGAGCCGAGCAGGTAGTAGATGCCCTCCGGATCCGATACCCAGTGCCTGAGCGCCTCGTCGATGGCTGCGCGCAGCGTCTGGTCGCCGCTTTCCACCGGGCAGACCTCGGCGCCGAGCCGGCGCATGCGGTCCACGTTGGGGGCCTGGCGCACGATGTCCACGGCCCCCATGTACACCCGGCAGGGCAGTCCCACGCGGGCACAGGCGGCAGCGGAGGCCACGCCGTGCTGCCCGGCGCCGGTCTCGGCGATCACCCGCTTCGCGCCGAGGCGCTTCGCCAGCAGCGCCTGGCCGATGGCATTGTTGATCTTGTGCGCGCCCGTGTGGGCCAGGTCTTCGCGCTTCAGCCAGACCTCCGCTCCCCAGGCTTCGCCGAGGCGGCGCGCGCCGGTCAGCGCCGTCGGCCGCCCGACCCACTCCCGGAGCTCCCGCGCGTAGTCGGCCTGAAAGTCTTCCCGGGGCAGGATCTCGCGGACCCCCTGCTCCAGACGCTCCAGGGCCGGAACGAGGGTTTCCGGCACGTATCGGCCGCCAAATGGCCCGAAACGGCCTCGATCGTCGGGTAACTCCCTATCCAGGAGTTTCTGCAGCAAACCCGGCACCGCGGTCGCTGCGATCAATTCGTTCGTCGCTTCGCTCATGTGGCCTCACTCATCCTCTGTTCTCGTGCTCTGCTCTGGTTCTCTGCTGCGGGGCCCGCTGTTCCCACCGCCGGACGCGTGCCACGAAGGCGGCGATCCGCGCCGGGTCCTTGTCGCCCGGCGCCCGCTCCACACCGCTGGAGACGTCCACGCCCCAGGGGGCGACGGCGGCCAGCGCCTGCTCGACGTTTTCGGGCGACAGCCCGCCCGCAAGCACCAACTCGGCCCGGGCCGCCAGCGCTGCCGCCGCCGACCAGTCGGCCCGCTCCCCGGCACCGCTGCGCGCTCCCTCGAAGAGCAAACGTGCGGGCATCTTCGCCGAATCGGATGCCAGACTGTGGTCATCGTCTCGGTAGACCGGCAAACGAGCGCAGGCGTCAGGCATCTCCAGCAGCTCGTAGTCCGCCGCATCGGTCTGCAGCCAGTCGGGGCCGAACCCGTCCCGCACCGTGGCCCACTCGTCCGCATCGGGGTGACGCATCACGGCCACCCGGGTGACCCGCCGGTCCAGCCCCTCGCACAGCCGCCGGGCCTCGGCCGGCGTCACCCGCCGCGGCGAGTCGGCGAACACGAAGCCCACCGCATCGGCGCCCGCCTCGGCTGCCGCCTGCACCGCCTCGCGGCTGGTCAGTCCACAGATTTTCACCCAGGTACTCACGGCTACTTGCCCATCTGCCCAATGCCCATCTGCCCAATGCTCATCCGCGCAATGCTCATTCGCCCAGCGCCGCCCGCCCGGCGTCGCGCATCGTGCGCACCAGCTGCCCCGGCCGCCGGTCCTGCATCAGCGCGGTGCCGACCAGCGCGAGGCGGTAGCCGGCCGTCGCGAGCCGCACCGCGTCGGCCGGCACCTGCAAGCCGCTCTCGGCCACCGCCGGCGCCGCGTGGGGCAGCAGGGGTGCCAGCGCCTCCAGCCGGTCCTCGTCCACCTCGAGGGTGCGCAGGTCGCGGCTGTTGACGCCGATGAGCAGGCGCCCGTCGTTGCCGCGCTCGTGGAAGCGGGGCTCGTCGAGCAGCCTGCGGCAGCGCTCCAGCTCCCCGGCATCGAAGCACTCCAGCAGCGCGAAGAGCTGCAGGTCCTCGGCCTGGTCGAGCATGTCGGCCAGCACCTCGTCCTCGAGCAGCGCGGCGATCAGCAGCACACCGCCCGCCCCCGCCGCCCGGGCTTCCAGCAGCTGGTAGGAATCAACCAGGAAGTCCTTGCGCATGGCCGGGATGCCACGCGGCGCCAGCGCCGCGGCCACGCGCTCCAGGTGGCCGAGCTCGCCGCCGAAGCGCGACGGCTCGGTCAGCACGGAGACCGCCGCGGCGCCGCCCGCGGCGTAGATTTCCGCGCGGGCGGCGTCGTCGTGGACGGCGCCGCCCGCGCCGCCACCCGCGTCGACACCGAGGGCGCCGTCCCGGGGCGAGCGGTGCTTGATCTCGGCGATGATGTCGAAGCGGTCGAGCACCAGACCCGGGGGCGGTTCGCCGTCGGCGATACGCTTGCGGAGCTCGTCGGCGGGATGTTCCCGCCGCGCCGCCTCGCAGCGCAGCCGGCTCGCCGCCGCCATCTCGCGCAGGAAATCGGCCATGGCTCAGCCTCCGAAGCCCCGCAGGCCGTCCAGTACCCGCGCCGCCCGGCCGTCGTCGAGGGCCGCGGCGGCCATGGCCACGCCTTCCCCGGGCCCGGCAGCGTCACCCGTCACCTCGAGCACCAGCGACGCACCGAGCAGCAGCGCGTCCCGGTGGGGACCACGGTCCCCGCCGGAGAACACGTCGCGGATGGCGGCGGCGTTCACTGCGGCATCGCCGCCGGCCAGATCCGCGGGCGCACAGCGTGCGAGGCCGTAATCCTCGGGCCGCCGGCGGGTCTCGGCGATACGGCCGGGGGTGACGTCCAGCAGCAGGAACTCCCCGCAGGGCGTGGCTTCGTCCCAGCCGGGCTCGCCATGCACCACGAAGGCGCGCTCGATCTCCATACCCGCCAGCGTCGCGGCCATGAGCTTGGCCGCCTCCTCGCTGAAGGCGCCGATGAGCTGATACGGCGGCGACGCCGGATTGGCCAGCGGCCCGAGCAAATTGAACACCGTACGCACGCCCATGGCACCGCGGATGGGGGCAATGGCCTTCATGGCCGGATGGTAGTAGGGAGCGAACAGAAAGGTGAAGCCGGTCGCCTCCAGACACTCCACCGCTGCGGCTTCGTCCAGTGGCAGCGTCAGACCCAGGGTTTCCAGAACGTCGGCGCTGCCGCAGCGCGAGGACACCGAGCGATTACCGTGTTTGACCACCCGCGCGCCGCAGGCGGCGGCGAGCAGGCCGGTGCCGGTGGAAAGGTTCAGGCTGCCGGAGCCGTCGCCGCCGGTGCCGACCGTGTCCACGGTAGGCGCGCCGGGCGGGATGCCCGGATCCCGGGCCAGCTCGCGCATGGCGGCCGCGAAGCCGCGGATCTCCTCCGCCGTCTCGCCTTTGGCCCGCAGTCCCGCCAGCAGGGCGCCGGCCAGCGCCTGGGGATAAACATCCTCCGCCAGAGAGTGCATCAGCCCGTGGGCTTCCTGCTCCGAGAGGTGCTCGCCCTGGAGCAGTCGCTCCAGCAAACGGCTGCCCTCGCTCAACGCTCCGCTCCCGGCCGCTGTTCGATGAAATTGCGCATGAGGTGGTTGCCCTCCGGTGTCAGCACGCTCTCGGGATGGAACTGCACGCCCTCCAGCGGCAGCTCCCGGTGGCGCACGCCCATGATCTCGTCCTGTCCGGTACGCGCCGTCACGATCAACGCGTCGGGAACGGTGTCCGCTTCGGCGCACAGGGAATGATAACGGCCGGCCTCGAAAGGCTGGGAGAGGCCGCGGTAGACGCCGAGGCCGTCGTGGCTGACCGCCGAGGTCTTGCCGTGCATCAGTCGGCCCGCGCGCACGATGCGGCCGCCGAAATGCTGCACCAGGCACTGATGGCCGAGACACACGCCGAGCACGGGCACCCGGCGTTCGAAGGCGGCGATCATCGCCAGCGAGACGCCGGCATCCTCCGGCCGACCCGGCCCCGGGGAGATCACCAGGTGAGTCGGCTCGAGCGCCAGTCCCTCCTCCACGGTGATGCAATCGTTGCGGTAGACGTGCACGTCGGCACCCAGCGCCGCGAAGGCCTGCACCAGGTTGTAGGTGAAGGAATCGTAGTTGTCGACGAGCAGGATGCTCGCCGCGGCCTGCCCGCGACTGCCGTCGGCTATGCCCTTGACCAGCATGACTAGAGCCCCTCCTTCGCCATGTCCAGTGCCCGGCGCAGGATGGCGCTCTTCGCCATCACCTCCTCGTACTCCCGCGCCGGCACGCTGTCCGCCACCAGGCCCGCACCTGCCTGGAAGCGGTACTGACCGTCACGGAACACCATCGTGCGAATCGTGATGGCCTGGTCCATGTCGCCGCCGTGGCCGAAATAGCCCACCGTGCCCGCGTACAGGCCGCGGCCCACCGGCTCCATGGCGTCGATGATCTCCATGGCGCGGACCTTCGGCGCGCCCACCAGGGTGCCCGCCGGGAAGGCGGCGGCGAACAGGTCGAACGCGTCCCGGTCTTCCGCCAGCGTGCCCTGCACGCCGCTCACGATGTGCATGACGTGACTGTAGCGCTCGATGGACAGGTAGGGGTCCACGTGCACGCTGCCGGCCTCGGCCACCCGGCCGAGATCGTTGCGGGCGAGATCCACCAGCATCACGTGCTCGGCGATCTCCTTGGGGTCGGCCAGCAGCCGCTGCTCGTTGGCGCGGTCCTCGGCCGTCGTCGCCCCGCGCGGGAGGGTGCCGGCGATGGGTCTGAGCGAGGCCCGCCTGCCGTTCAGCCGCACCAGCGCCTCCGGCGACGAGCCCACGACCTGGAGGTCGCCGAGATCCACGAAAAAGAGGTACGGCGAGGGGTTCAGCAGCCGCAGCGCGCGGTAGGCCTCGAAGGGCGAGACGGTGGTGGCGCCGGAGAAGCACACCGAGAGCACGATCTGGTAGATATCGCCGGCGGCGATGTGCTCCTTGGCCTCTTCCACCGCCGCCATGTACTCCTCCGGCGAGACGCTGGCGGTGGCTTCCGCAACCCGGCCGCCGGTATCGCCGCCCCCGGCATCCCGGACACCGTGGCTAGCCTGGCCAGCCTGGCCAGCCTGGGGCACGGCGCCCCGCAGGCGGCCGATCACCTCGGCGCGCAGCGCCCGGCGCTCGGCCTCCGGCCCCGCGTGCAGCAGGGCGGCGCGGCGGGTGAGGTGGTCGAAGACGAGCAGCGACTCCGGCGCCACGTAGGCGGCCATCGGCATGCCTTCCTGGGCCGGAGGACCGTCCGGCAGGCGCTCGAACCAGCGCACCAGGTCGTAGCCGGAGACGCCGACCAGCCCGCCGGTGAATGGCAGCTCTTCAACCTCCGGCGCGAGCCGGGGCACGCCGGCCAGCGCCTGGCGCAGTCCGTCGAGGAGTTCGTCCCGACCCCGCGGCAGCGGCCGCGATTCGCCGTCCACCCGGAAACCGTCGGCATCCAGCCGCACCTCGCGTCCCGGCCCGAAACCGAGGAAGGAATAGCGCGCCAGCCGCTCTCCTCCCTCCACGCTCTCGAGCAGGAAACGCGGGCCGAGATCCGCCAGCTTCAGCCAGGCCGATACCGGCGTGTCCAGGTCGGCGGTTATGTCGAAGGGGCCCTGCATGTCTGTCCCGGTCTCCCTTGGTCAGTCTCGTGTCAAAAAAAAACCCATCCCCACGGTGCTGCGGAGATGGGTTTTCGGTTGTCCTGTCTGGTGAACGCTAGCCGGCTACCCTCTCCCGGAGAGGCCGCCACCACCAGATGCCGATTGCGTTCGGAGCGTTCATGACCGCCCGGAGTATCCACGGCCCCCGCCGGAGGGTCAAGCGCCGCGGGCTCCACACTGGCCTCACAGGCCGTAGAGCAGCGGCAGCACCAGGGAGAAGCCGAGCCACATGATCAGCGTCAGCGGGATGCCGACCCGCAGGAAATCCGAGAACTTGTAACCGCCGGCACTCAGTATCAGCAGGTTGGTCTGATAGCCGATCGGTGTCGCATAGCTCATGTTCGCACCGAACAGCACCGCGAGTACGAACGGCAGCGGGTCCGCGTTCAGCTGCTGGGCGATACTGATGGCGATGGGGGTGCCGATCACCGCCGCGGCATTGTTGCTGACCACGTTGGTGAGCACGGTCATGATCAGCATGAACGCGCTCAGGATCAGCGGTATCGGCAGCGCATCGGTGATGTCCACGAACTCGTGGGCGAGGTAATAGGCCATGCCGGTCTGCATCAGCGCACCGCCGAGCCCGAGGCTGGCGACGATGATAAGGATGACCGGGCGGCTCAGCGCGTCGCTGGTGTCACGCCAGGTGAGGCAGTTCGCGGCCAGCATCAGGCCGACGCCCGCCAGCGCGCTCACCGAGATGGGCAGCAGCCCGAACGCGGCGGTCAGCACCACGAACCCCATGATGGCCAGCGCCCGCTTGGCGCGATGGGTATGCGGTAGCGAAGTGGTGCCGTCCAGCACCAGCATGCTGCCGCTCGCCTTCAGCGTCTCGATCGCCTTGCGCGAGCCCTGCACCAGCAGCACGTCGCCGGCGCGCAGGCGCACGGAGCCGATATCCGAGGTCAGCCGCGAAGCCGGCATGCGCGCCCGGTGCAGTGCCAGCGGCAGCAGGCCGCTGGACTGGGCGAAGCGGGAGTCGGCCAGTGTGCGGTGATGCAGCGGCGAGCCGCGGGTGACCACCACCTCGGCCAGCTGCTGCCCCTTCGAGCCCTCTCCCGTCTGCTCCTTGCCGCCCATACCGTGCAGGGTGGCCCCCAGCTCGCGCTCGTACTCCTTCAGGTTGTCCGGCGTGTCCTTCACGAACAGCCGGTCGCCCGGCTGCAGTTTCACCGACGGCAGCTTGGCGACGAACAGTGACTCGCTGCGCCGGATGCGATCCACCCGCATGCGCCCGCCGGTGCGCGCCAGCACCTCCGAGAGGGTCTTGCCGGCGGCGAAACTGTCCTCGTCCACGTGCAGCTGGGCGCTGAAGACCCGCGGCGAGGTGTCCTCCAGCGGGGGCACGCGCTCCGGTACCAGGCGCGGGCCCACGAGCCACAGGAAAAGGATCCCGACGGCACCGACGATGGCGACCGGCAGCGCGAAGTCGAACATGTCCAGGCGGGCCTGGCCCAGATCGGCGGCGATACCGACCACCAGCAGGTTGGTGGAGGTGCCGATGGTCGTGGACATGCCGCCGAGTATGGTGGCGAAACCCATCGGCATCAGTACCCCGGACACCGGCACCTTGGAGCGCAGCGAGGCCGCCACCAGGATGGGCAGCAGCAGCACGACGATGGGCGTGTTGTTCAGGAAGGCGCTGAGTACCGCCCCGGCAACCAGGGTCAGCAGCAACGCGATCATCGGCCTGGCCTTCCAGGCGGCGGCAATCGCACTCGCCAGCGGCTGCAGTGCGCCGGTGGTCTCCAGACCCTTGCCCACGATCATGAGGGCGCACACCGCCACCAGAGCCTCGTTGCCGAAGGCACCGAAGAAATCCGCCGGGCCGAGCAGCCGCTCGCCGTCGGGCGTGTACGGGAAGATCTGGAACAGCAGCATGAGCGCGACCAGGATGCCGAGGCTCGAGCTCTCCAGCGGGATGTTGTCGCGCGTGAACAGGATCAGCGCGATCACGGTCAGCACGAGGACCGCTATGCCGTGGGCATCGGGCGTGAGTGTTTCCAAACCGTCCTCGCAACGT
>Ga0102941_1000591_pt1 | contig 16913 bp, 33 predicted proteins | sample SalPonR2_C_D2_MG_FD_79281 | JGI IMG/M metagenome (GOLD analysis project Ga0102941, IMG submission 79281) | Salt pond soil microbial communities from South San Francisco under conditions of wetland restoration - Salt Pond MetaG R2_C_D2_MG | ecosystem: Environmental > Aquatic > Marine > Intertidal... | reverse complement strand
TAGGTTAGTCTCCGTAGCTTATTCTACTGCGCCAACGATAACCAGCTCTACTATGTCTTATATGTTCCTAGGTTGCTCATCCCTAACCACTTTAGATGTCTCTGGTTGGGATGTGAGCTCTGTAGAAGACCTGTCTTACATGTTTTATAATTGTTCCTCCACACCATCTTTCGGAGTAGAACACTGGGATGTAAGCTCTGTCACCACCACCTATGGAATGTTTTACGCATGTGATTCTTTAGTTTCTATAGATTTATCTAACTGGAATACGTATTCTTTGACGTCAATAGGTTATATGTTTTATAATTGCGACTCATTGACTACTATTAACCTGTCAGGGTGGGATACTAGTAGCGTTACTGATGCGTACCGCATGTTTATGCATAGCAGCGTTTTAAGTGGCCTGGATCTCTCTGGGAGGATTACTAGTTCTTTATCTAGAGTCTCAGGGATGTTCTATAATTGCTCATCCCTAACAGCGCTTGACGTATCTAATTGGGACGTAAGTAGTGCTACTAATATGAGTTATATGTTCTCTAATTGCTCATCTCTAACCACCATAGATATTTCTGGGTGGGATGTAGGTAATGTTACTGATATGTATGCTATGTTCTACGGTTGCTCATCCCTAACCACTTTAGATATTTCTGGGTGGGATGTAGGTAATGTTACTGATATGAGTTATGTGTTCAGGGATTGCTCATCCCTAACCACCATAAATATTTCTGGGTGGGATGTAGGTAATGTTACTGATATGAATGCTATGTTCTATAATTGCTCATCCCTAACCACTTTAGATGTCTCTGGTTGGAATGTAAGTAACGTTACTAATATGAGAAATACGTTCTATAATTGCTCATCCCTAGTTTCTTTAGATGTATCTACTTGGAATGTAAGTAACGTTACTAATATGAGAAATATAGTCTCTAATTGCTCATCCCTAATTTCTTTAAATCTACTAAACTGGGATTTCACGGGCGCTTTTAAGAGTGGTTTTTTGCGCAATACAGACTCTCTTACCTCTATAGCAGAGTACGAACCTCTTTACATAAAACATGTACTAAACGAAGACAACGAAACTATATACGAGATAGGAAAAGCACAAACGTTTAAATTAGTGCTGGAGGGAGCTTCTATAGGTACTACTACTTATACCTTTGGCCCGTACGATGGTTCATACTCTTCGATTGAGATAATACCTACAAGCGAGACAGGCGATATATCGGAGTTGGTTGCGGTTTTTACCGCTCCATCTGTTTTAGAAGCTCCCGCCTACTACATAACAGCAACGAATGTAGAAGGAAAAACAGATAAAATAATAGTAAACCTAAGAAGAGCTTACGCTTATTTAGGGGTCCACCTCGTCACGTAATTGGCGGAGGATGGGGGACTTGAACCCCCGAGGCCCGAAGGCCGCTTGTTTAGCAAACAAGAGGTTTTACCGACTCACCCAATCCTCCTTTATGTTTTTCTTTTATATCTCTCTTTTCTTCCGCTGCCTCTGTTAGCACCGCCGTATGTTGGTGTTAAACTGTGGCAATTAGGACAAAGTAAATCTAAATTATCCTCTGTGTTATTCTGATAATTCCCATCTTTATGATCTATCTGTAAAGGTACTATACCCGTGTGCGTGTTTACCTCACACCAACCACACTTAGTGCATTTGTTGTTATATTTATCTCTTATGTATCTTTTTATTCTTTTAGAGGTTTCGTCTTTAAATTTTCCTATTAATCCCTCTATTTCTCCTCTTATCCACTTATCTATATAGCTCTTATATTTACTTTCATTGTGGCAGGTGTTTGAACAGTATTTTTTGAATTCCTGGCCCGGACTCGCAGTATACCTTTCCGCCTAAATCGTGGTCTAGGAAAAGTACATCCCAATCTTGTTATTTAATTAGCTTAATAGCTTGGTCGGTGTGTTCTGTTATTAATACCTAATTGCCGATCAAGTTTTTCTTGAACGCCTTATGGCGGGCAGGGTCATCCTCAAGTATAAGTATTCTCATAGAAAATCCTATCATAATAATTGGTGGTCGTGGTAGGATTTGAACCTACGACCAGCAGTGTATCAGACTGCCACTCTAACCTGGCTGAGTTACACGACCTTTAATTAATATTCTTTTAATATATAAATCTTATGTATGGGAACTATAAGCGATAAAGAATCTCTAAAACTAAGTAAACGCCCTACGCATAGGGAAGTTGTTAAGCTCAGGTACTCAGCTGACTACGGCCACGGGTTCCTCGGTCTTTTCAATGCCCTTTTTGAAGGAGACGTAGAGCAGGTCATAAAAGACCCAGGACCGCCCTATGTAGATGAACGCCACATACCTGTTATTATAGAAACCTTGTATAATCTAGCCTCAGGCATAGAAGGACAAAACAGACCTCACCCTAAGTATATAGATAAGTGTAAGGGTAACGGGAAACCTTTCTCTAAGATTTCTTACGACTCCCTTTTTGAGTGAAACCTACGCCTCTATCTTTTTTATCACGCAGCCTGACCCTTATAGTATCACAAAGCCTTATAGTAGAGTCTACACACACTACTATTGAAGTTATTGCTTGGGCAGTCATAAGTAGTACTGATAGTGATTTGATAGCGACTAACTTTTTCATTGATACCTCTTTTAACTTGGTAGCGGCACCGGGACTCGAACCCGACTTGAGGGGATATGAGCCCCTCCAGACCACCTGGCCTAGCCTACCGCGATAAATTCTATTTACGATACTTTTTAAGAACTCTTTCAATTTCATTTGAATCCTTAATAACATATTGTTTTACAAAAGGGCCTTTTATTATCTCTTCTCTTTTTCCGTGTTTAAATATTACAACATCAGGCCCTGAGCTAATATATAAATGCAAAAGTATTTGAAGGTCTTTTACTGGTATACTATAGCCATGCTTTTCTAGTCTGGGGATATCAACACTATGAATTACTAAGGTCATTCTCACTCCTAAATTTTAAAATAGCGATACTTGGGGTCGAACCAAGGACACACGGATTATGATTCCGTTGCTCTACCGACTGAGCTATATCGCCGTTTATTCTTTTATAACTTCTTCTAGTCTTTTTAGTTTCTCGAAAGCGAAATTAAAAAGAACTCTATCTTCCTTTTTCCCTCGTCCCTCTAGAATACTTTTCATATAATCCCTCGCCTTGTCGGAGAAAAACTCACAATTAATAAGTAAGGGTGTGTCTCTCTCCTCTATACTCTGAAGGTATTTGAGCTCCATTAATGTTACGCACTCATAACAAAGACTCAATCCTACCTCATTGGTTGGTATATTATACTCATCGAAGTACCGTTTTATATGAGGATAAATTTTTAAAAATTCAGTCTTATTCAAATAGGGTAAAAGGTAGTTTTCTCCTTTCACAGGTCCGCATATCGAACACACTTTTACCCATTTACCGTTTTTTTGGATCACAACACCCCCATGGATTTCAGGTGCTCACAAACCTCTTCCTTAAATTTCGTATCTTTACTAATTACACAACCGCACATAGTACATATAATTGTGTTCGGTACTAGCTCATGCGTCTCTATTTTCTTGAATGCTTCTATTAGAGCTTCTGTGTTTTTCATCCTATTCCCTATTAAAATGGTGGATTCGACGGAGCTCGAACTCGTGACCTTCCTCACAGGTATGCTTATTAATATAATATTTCAAAGAGCTAAACCGAAAGAAAAATGGCGGACCCGACGGGTTATGATCCCGCTCTCTCCGGCTTGACGGGCCGGTGCTTTCCCGATTAAGCTACGAGTCCTTAAATTTATTATGGCTCAACGAGTCAATATGAACCGATAAACTCTTTGGATAGCTACACTTATTTTAATACAATAATTCAAAGATCAGAATAAAAAATAAAAATGGTGCCGCCCACAGGAATCGAACCTGTTTCCTCCGGGCTTCAACCGGTTGCATTGACCACAATTGCTTGAACGGCACAATATAAAGTCACTAAAATCAGATTCTTCCATACTCATTTCCCTCCCTATAACGTGCCGCTTCTTGTTCAGTTTTTATTGTACTCTTACGCACCCATAAAAAAAAGCCTCTCCGGTTTTAGTTCCGGAAAGGCTTAAGTACTCTTATTCTAATCGAAGTATCTTAATTCCTACCGGCACCCTTGTGCATAATATCATCAAAGCTATCAAAATCGATAGCGTCCATACTCATGATAAAAATGCCGGTTACAATAGTCATTGAAGATACCCCTCCGTTTTTAATCGTTCTTAGATAATATACTATTTTGTGGGAATAAGATCAAATCATTTTTTAACTTCAGCGCTATTTTCTTTTTCTATCTTTATAATGATTTTGTTTAACAACTCTATACAAGACCTTGTCTCCGATATAACATCGTAATAAGAGTCATCGACATCAGATAAGTAGTGTCTTAAGAGATTTATTGCTTTTTTGATTGCTTGCGCTTCCATCCTACTTCCTCAGCTTAATTGTTATGTCTGCGTGTTTACTGAGATCTTTGACAGCTGCGCACTCTTTCTCTACTACTGTGGACCTAAAGCTGTCCAGTTCGTTTTCTTTTTTTCTTTTTTTACGGAAGGCAAAAGTACTCTCGGGGTCTGTGCCCCCTAATTGCACTTTTAAGTCTGCCGGTATATTAGGGTGGCACCCATAAAGACCCTCAAAAATTAAAATATCGCAGCTACATTTCTCTATCGCTGCCTGTATAACAGCTGTAGAGAATTTAGACAACTGAAAGAAATGTACATTATTATATAAGGGGTTCAAAAAGGTCTCGAAGGTCCAGCTTAGGCGCTTCCAATCCATTTCTTCCGGCCCTATTATGCCATTTTCTTTTCTTATATCGTTCCTAGTATGCCAAGGGGTTATGTAGTAGTCGTCGCCTGAAACTATATGACACTGCTTACCTGAGCTTATTAGCTTCTCAGCAAGTTTATGGGCAGTCTCTGACTTACGAGTGCCGGAGATACCCCCTATAGACACTATAAACTTCTTAAGTAGGAGTTTTTTATCTAAGCAAGAGAATATCTGCGTAGCAGATCGATTGCTGATAGAATCCCAAACTAAGTAATCTCCGAACATGTGGCTCCTCGTATAAAACAGGGCGTCTATTGTAGTGTCATAAATTTCCCGTCTTAAAACATACTTACAATCCTTTAGTTCCCGTCTGTGTACAACGGTCCGGACTGGCGTAGTTTAGGGTTTAGGTTAGAACCCTTTTGACCCATTTGATATGTTTTATTTACGGTTGTGGGGTCCGCGCCTGCGCTGTTATCAACAACATCCCCCTTTGGATTAGCAAGCTTTGTATCCTTGTTTTTCTTAGGAGTGTTTTGATACATCTCCCCCATACCTTCGTATGTTTGATCTACAGGCATAAGTTTCTCCTATTAGCTATTAGGGTAAAGGGCTTTAGCACTATCTTCACGACTGTCGTCTGTACTACTACTTTCGCCAAGCTTAGTCCCCTTAAGACTATTGCCTGGGGTATTCTGAAAGCGTTCCGGTTGGTTTACGCCTTTTCTAGAGTTTGGGTATTGTGTGTTGTTAGCTGCCATAACTTTCCTCCGTTATTTGAGAAGTTCGAATCTATTTGCTATATCTAATACCTTTTTACAGGTATATGGATCTATTTTAGTTACTTTAGATACCGAAAACTCAGTATCTGCGCCGCCATCAAAAGCTTCTAGTATCTTTTTCGCATTCTCTTTGCTTATCTCTTCGTTAGTAATCTCATCCCAGAAAAGGGTAGCATTATTATCTTTCCAACCAGAGAACTTTAAAAGAACCCTATTTATCCTACCTTTGTCTGAGGCAAAAAGAGACATCTGCTCCCCCTCAGGGGGTGCAGGATTAATTATGTTTTTAACCTTATCGAGTCTTTTTCTTTGCTCTTCAGATTTATCTCTTTTCTTCTTTTCTTCCAAATCTTTGTTTTTTTGTTCAAGTTCTTTTTTTATCTGAGAGAAGTCATATCGTTCTTTGTTTTTATCCCCGGTGCCAGCGGGTCTTATATCAAATAAGTCTTTTACATTCTTCCCTTTTATCCTATACTTAAAGGGATTCAATCTTGGTTCGCCGCAGACACCCGCAACAAATTTAAGATATGCGCCTATCCTGTTATACCCCTCAGAATTCTTAGGGGTAACAGTATAAGCCTTACCCTTATACTTAAAGGTAAATTTATGTAGACCTAAATCCGGATCTTTTTCTGTTGGTAATATAAGGCACCCTGGCACAAAAACCCCCATCAAATAAATACTGACAAAGCTTACAATATCAATAGATTATTATTTCCAGCAATCCTGATAAGCTCTCTTTAGGTAGTATATATTTCTATCGTCTAGTTGCTCAATGTACGCAAGATCCTCATGTTTGTGGATAAAAAAAATCCCAGGAAGATCGAAAAATTCCTGGGATTTATCAATTTTATAGCCTTCGGATCTAAAACCCAACAACATTTTTTCAAGTTGCCGATAATCAGATATAATCTTTTGCATATAGCCTCCAGTTTATTGTAAAGACTATATTAAAGAATTATTAAAAGAGGCGATACGTAGCTTATTGATACTCTAAGTCAGCTATTCTTATCCTTGTTTTCAGCCTTCTCAGCTTTATACATACATTCCTCGAATAAAAGGGACTCTAGTTTATTGTACGAATTGGTATCTAAGACTAAAGATACTGTCTCGCTTAGCGCTTTTATTGCCGGGCAAATATTATGAATCTTACAGGTATTACAGTATTTTTCCATTATCTTCCTCCTTGTCATCAATAAATTTTATTTTAGACTCCCGTAAGCCCTCTATAATGGTGTTTTCCCAAAAATCCTTATAGCTCTCTTTCATTCCCGACTCTATATAAAGGGTTTCATATATAAGAGAATTAGGATGGATAAAAGGGTTATCTCTCCTAAACTCTTTCTCATCACAACCCAAGTACCGGCATGCCCAAAGACCTATAGCCCCAGAGCGGCTTACTCCCGCATCGCAGTGTACTACTAATATTGTGAGATAAGACTGCAGTTGGTGCTCTTCATCAAAACTTTTTACAAAATCTATAACATTTTTAGCGTGTTCCTCGCTAAAAACAAATTCTTCTTTCCCGATTTTTTTAATTACCTCCATATGGCTGTGGTCGTAGTCCCCAACACAAAGATTTAAAACTTTCTCACAACCAATTCCCTTAAGAACCTTTTCTTCTTCAGAGCCTATAAGTTGCTCTTTAGGGCTAGAATAAACCGATATAAGAGCCCATGGTGCTGCCTGAGGCTCCCTATGCCTTATTATGTCTCGTACTTGTGCCCGAGGAAGCACGCGTATTAGTCTTCCGGTCATACAACCTCCAAAACTCTCTGATACAGCATGTGGTATTTACCAAAATCCCAGTCGGAATGCCAGTGGCCAAAATAAAAACTTTCAAATTCTACGTACTGTATCAAACTATCGAAAAACCTACAAACAGGGTCAACCTCTCTCCCATACCCGCTAAGACCTTTTTGATCTAAATAAATACGAGATATCCCCTCAGGACATGTATGCCCCAAGATAAAATCGACCTTATTATCGTATGCTTCCAAATTAGCTATACCGCGCTCAAACTCAGCCCAATTAGGGATCTCTTCTCTCCACCAAGAGATATTTTCGATACGACTCTCTTTATCAACGCTCGTAGCGCCGCCCATAGTAAAGAAAAGCTTACCCGCTAGGTCATATACCTCGCCTCTTTTGAGGTGATACACATTACCAAACGCTACACCTACCGTAGAGCCAAACATCGGTACCTGAGGCAACTCTGCAAGCATTTCATGGTTATCATGGTTGCCGTCAAGAAACAAGGTTGTCCAAGGCTTATTCTGAAGCCACTCTCTCCAATAAATAGCACAAGGAGTCTCTTCCCGAGACCAAAGGAAACCAAAATCTCCTAGTATAATAACAAAATCTTGGCGTGTGAGCTTCTCGCCAATAGGAAAATGCTCAGCACTAAGCTTCAGGAGGTCTCTACCTTTAAACGCGCCTCCGTGTGTATCCCCTGTTACAAATACTCTAACCATTATACATCCTTAAAGATTTCACTTAACTTATTGGCTCGTACTTTTATATTAGCCAACTCTTCTTTTGTAAGAGGTCTACTCTTTTTAAACCGAAGTAGCATCTTTTCCTTTTTGTCTTTACTTTCCGGTCTTACGAAAACATTAAAGACACTGCCCTCACCAATATACTTTTTATCTTGCCTTGAGACAAATTTAATATTTATCTCGGCAGTATACTCTGCACGATACTCATCGCCATAACTATCTTTACCTAAGCCCGCGACATCAAAAAGGCGGACATACATTATGCCCGCCTCTACCTCATCTACCAGGCCCTCAAATATTGTGATAGGCATTAGTCTGCTCTCTTTGCTTCAGATCTTCGACGCCTTGCCTCTCTTCGCCTATTGCATTCTTTAACCCCTAATTTATCCTTATATCTTTGTCTTTTCTCCTTACGCTTTTCCGCCGCCCACTTAGAGAGTTTTCCTCCAGAAGTAAGGCTCACATAAGCTTCGGACTTACCTGATAGCTTTCTTCTGCTAGCCTCGACATGCGACTCAGGCACCTCCTCGTAACCTTTTTCAGCTAATTCTTCTTTAATCGCCTCAATTTCGTCTTCATTCTTACTTTCGCAAAGTTTAGCGATATCTACCAAATGTCCTGTGCCTGGCTGCATCATTGCTCCTTTTTAGGTTTTAAGCCTTTTAATGCGTGCGTTTCTGATTTCTGTTTATCCCTACGATTCTCTGGTGTTTATCGAACTCCTCAAACAGCTTTTTAAACTTTGTAGAGAGTTTAGCCTTGTCTGGGTATCGAAGCACTAGTTTTAAAAACCTTCGACTTCCCGTAGCAAGATAGGCTTGAAGCTCGTCCTCTAGTACCTCCTCACAGTATCCTTTTTCTAAAAGAGCCTTCTTAGCTTTTTCAGAAACTTCTGGGTTTAAAAAACGTTTAGTATTTAATAATTCTTTAGCCTCTCCTGCATATGAGTCTGGAAAGAGGTACCAATAGGCGTGAGAAAGCTCGTGTTTTAAAGCAGTCTCTTCGCCTTTATGTTTATATGTACACAAGACATAAAAACGGTCCTTATTCTTCCCTGACAGTTTCCCGTGCCTGAAAAGAAAAACGGCTTCGAAGAATGTCTTTTCCTTTAGAAGAAGGTCGTATTTAAAAGTATCGTAGAAATCTAGGACAATATTCCCTGGAACATTAAATCCAGACCAGTCAGTAAAATATGAAAAATCTTTATGTTCCGTACTCAAGGCGTACGCATCCATGAACTTTTCATAACTGAAATATTGCCCCTTTATTCCTTCTATAGGAGACTCGTAATACTCTTGAAGACGCATCATTGTTGAGTTTAAAAAATACTGGGAATCAAATGAAAAGTGGTAAACGTTAGGTCTTAATTCTGTCACTGAAAACTTCAATTTTATCTCCTATCTAATAAACGTCCCCGGAGGGATTCGAACCCCCGACACTTGGGTCTAGAAGCCAATGTTCTACCGCTGAACTACGGGGACTAACTTTATTTATAAACACTTAGGTTTTTAAAAATCTCCCCAGTATCATAACATACTAAAGATGTAGGCTGACCTTCCTGGTCAGGCTCATACCATATAGAAAGAGACTTGCCTTTCGCCCTTAGTATTCTAGCCCACTTAAATATGCCCTGGGGGAATCTAACCCCCAGGACTACTATAGGAGCTTCCGCGCACTTTTGTGCCTCTTCTGGATGCTCTAAGACATACTTAGGGGTAGCGTGCCCCACTTGCCCCGCTACGTAGCCTGGAGCGAGCTCATTACGCACTAGCACGTACAGCTTCTTCTGCATATGAGCACTCCTTCCTAAGTCTTTCCCAATTAGGGTGATTACCTTTTCTAGGACGTTCGATCTGCTCATACGAGATACCCCTCATTAGACAATATGCTATGTGCTTGTGCCGATAATCTGATTGTCTTTTATCCTTCTCCCACTGCAGCTTATAAGCGCCGTAAGGATTAGACCGTTGACACTTTTTAAGTTCCTGTTTGATCATACGAAGTTCGTTAGCTTGTTCTTTAAGCTCGGATTTCATAGCCTTTATAGCATTCATTATAATTTCCTTTGTTTTGAGTAACATTAATGAAAAGAACTGTCTGGTTTTTGTTACACAAGACATTAAGGTGGCTTTAAAATCCTTACCTATATAAATCCTGAAATCTACAACATATTTTAATCCCTCCCTATTTTTCTTCTTTTATTATTCTATCTCTAATCTTAGTCAGACGCGAACAAAACTCTCTTTCGGTAAGAACAGTTTTATGGGGATCGCTTTTCCCTATGCTATGTTTAAGAGTAGCGCCTTTGGTAGCAAGTAGAGCCTTACGAGCCTTCTTGTTTTGTGAGAACATGGCTTCGTAGGCTTCATCTAATAGGTTTTGGTATTCTTGAGAATGCCTGCTTATAAATAGCCCCTGGAAATAAAGCTCTTGCTTTCTAAACCACTTCTTATTTATGCCTTTTTTCTTTGCACACATACCAACTAGGGTGAATACGTGTTGCTGCATCTCAGGGCTTTTGAATTTTAATCCTTGTAAAAACCCCTCCATAGAATTAACCTTAAACCCATGAAATACGAAAGGATGAGGAGAAAAATTTGATAGGGCTCCTCCCGGGTATGAACTACTACTTCCTATGTCCACAAGGTACTCCAGCATAGTTTACCGCATACTAGTAATCGTAAACTTTCTCGTAGTGATGCTATCTATTATTTTTCCAGGCGTTCTTCTAAGATACAGACCACTATCTACCTTAAAATACTTTTTGCGCTTCCATATAGTTGTTCCTACTTCATACTGATCTTCTTCTATTTCAAAATTCTCTAGAAGACTGAAGTCATAATATTTGTGCTTTATAGAAAATTGTAAAAAAGGCCTAAAGACTCCTGTAAACTCTAGAAGATTCTCGTCCATTCTTTTTACTTCTAAGTTCTGGTATATTCTTTCTCCACCCCAGTCATCGCAATGTTTAAGGCACCACTGCTTTGAACAACCTAGATACATCTCAACGTACACCTTATCTTTCAATGACTTTACAAGCGCCCATTCTGATTTCATACCTAATCCTCTATCCTGGTTACTCTCATGGCTTTTGTGTCTATAGTTAACTTATCTATATCAAACAACTTACAATTTAAAACACAAGAGGCGTCCCACCCGCGACTATTTGACTCAGGAAATTTTGTACCGTAGCAGTCTTTGCTTATTTTCCCACAAGCCAAACAGACCCACATTTTTCCTTCAGGAGCTATTTTATCTCCACTACACATGTACTCCCCAATCCTGACGTACTCCCACGACTAAAGTCGTGGGCTTTCCCGCTCACTATTGTAATATCCCTTCTCATACATATCTCCCCAGTTCTCTTTTACAGCTTCTCTTGCAATTATCTTATCTTCAAACCACCCCCATACATTTCTTCTTTTGAGAGTGAGTATCTTCTTTCGTTTATTCTGACGATTAAAATGGATGCTGTACCCGAACTTTAAACCGGTCACGACAAAAATAGATTTTACTTCTTTTCCCTCTACTACCATAATAGTCCCAAGCCGCATCAGGTATAGTGACTAGCATTATAATTTATCCTTATTAAGAATAAGGAGAGGCGGGATTCGAACCCGCGTGCCTAAACAGCACCCCACCATACCCGGTGTTTGACCTGCACTGCTATGGTTTTTTAAGTCTGCTAATAGGCTTTTTTCTCCGGCTCCCCAGTGTCGCTTGGCCTTCGCTCAACTCGGACCGGTTCTACCGGATACATTACCTCTCTGCCACTCTCCTATAAGTTACGGGCATACCCATTCCTTTTTTGTACCGCCGTTGTATGGGTAGGCGTAATCTAAGCTAATAAGTTCCTCTGATATGTTTACGCCATCTATGAAAACATCGGCCACAATTCTAAAGTATTTCCCACGAGAAACGTTTCTTAATTCTACCTTTTTAGCCTCTTCTAAGCGCTTTGCGAGATAATCTCGAACCTCATAAGCTAGCGCTTTGCACGTTCCTCCGCGTCTTTCTGGGGTATCTACTCCTCGGATTCGGATACCTATATTATTCCCGATGATAGGATGTACGGATACAAGATTTGCGTAAAAAGTGTCCCCATCGTACACGCGAACAACTCTCTTAATCTCTAGAGAGTCATATGTTTCTTCGGCAGCAAAGGAAAAGGAAAGAAAAAAGAAAAGCACAAATAATAAAATCATATTTCGCATGACCGATAACCTTTTATGCTAAAGCCTAAGCGATGGGGCAGTGTTTTATTATGGCTGGGTCAGGAGAACTCGAACCCCCTACTTCCAGATCCAGGTTCTGGCGTTCTACCGACTGAACTACGACCCATTAAAAACTAATCACTATTATTTTTGGGTCTTAGGTACTAAATAAAGCTCTTCTGTGTTGAGAGTCTTATCCTCGTTCTTACGAAGTACTCCATGGAATATCTTTAGTTCAGGGCCTACCTCTCTCGCTTCACTACGGGCCTCACTTAAAGCGCAGTAAGGGCCTTGATAATCTTCGTTCTCTTTAACCTCTACAAAAAATCCTTGGCCTATAATTTCCACGAGGGTATCCTTTTTCTTATAATATACTTTTTGTACGTTGCTAAATTTAAATAAATGGGTAGAAATTGTTTTAAAGCCCCCTCCCTTATCGGCGGTCTACCCTTCGCGCTTGCGCCCGATAGCACACCAGTTATACTTTAGCAGGATCCATGACGTGAAACTGGCCTAAATACGTCTTATTAAAATTTGGTCGGGATGCTCCGATTTGAACGGAGGGCCTCTGCGTCCCTGGCGCAGCGCTCTACCAGACTGAGCTACACCCCGAAAAAACCGGTTTTAGAAGACCCTAGTAGATCCGGCAACTACCGTGCAGACACACTCCCTAGGCTGGTGCTGCATAGTCGTGGTGGGCATCGTTGAGAGGCCTGACTGGTCAGTTAAATAGAAGGTTTCGCTCGAAAGCCCGGGTACCGTTCGCTCGCCGCTACTAGGAGCCTTCTGATACCGTATGCCTGACGTACTCCCACGACTTTAGTCGTGGGCTTTCTCGCTCACTATCGTAAATAAGTTAATTTCGGGACGGCAGGATTTGAACCTGCGAAACTCCTGATCCCAAATCAGGCGCGGTGACCAGACTCCGCTACGCCCCGTTATTTGTTTACTTCTTTTCCTCTAACAGCATTTGCTTTTTGCTTACTGCAGCACTCTGGTTTAGATATAAGGTCTTCTATTTTTTCAACTTATTTCATACTAGACGGGTCAAAACATCCAGAACAATCGGCCCCATCTTCAGCTCCTTACCACAGACAGTACAACGCCCCAGCCCACCCGCTCCGCTGTTGTTTTGAGACCGTTGAACTCTGGACAATCTTCTACGTTCATATTTGCTGCCTTTACAATATGGGTTACAAAAACTTGACGCCAACGTTCTCGGCAACTCGCCTGCTGTACGGGTGCGCCCCGGACTCGAACCAGGACACCGGCTGGCAGGTACGACCCAATAGCCACTACCGAGCACTACCATTATGCTACCGCACCCGCACGATGCAGCGAACTATAACATTTTAACTACTTTGACTTTCGCTGTTTTGTGCTGCGGCTGTTGGGTGTTGTTGAACGATTTCATAATTTTCTGTTGCCAATGGCTCAGGGAACACGCAACCTGGATGATAACTCGATGGGAACCAGCAGTCGGCGCACGATATTTTAGGCCTCCACAATGTCCAACTACCACCGTACCACCTACGATACCACCGATACTCCGAGAATTGACTGCGCCGAACTTGTAACCACCTTGGCATTTTCATTGGCAACCTACAATAAATTTAAGAGTGAAATTGCACACAACGGTTGACAAATGTGTGCAGTGTTCGCTACTCATAAGTATCGTAAACGCCACCGCACTTTTTACACTTAACAGTCCCATTATTACGCACAATAAACTCGTGCGAACATTGCATACTTTGTATGTTGGTGGAAGTTAAAATTTCCGCCTTAGCTTCAAGTGATGTGACCATACTTTCGAGAAATTCCATATAGCCAGCATCGGTAAAATGTCCGTGAACACCATCTGAAAATTGTTTTTGAAGGTCACATCGCATATAATCTCCAATGAAATTTTAATTTACACCAACTAGCATAGACTGGCATAAAAGCTCCAAAATTAATTTTTATAAATCCACCGGCTCGTCTAAAACAAATCTCCAAGCATGTCTCGCCGTGCAATCACAGCATCCTGGGTAATCATCGTCAGGCCACAAGGGACAGTATACCTTTTCATCCCCTTCTTCTGCCTGACGGTATTCAGTACATTGATTGTACGCAGCTCTTATTTCTTCTTCTGTTTTCATTCTTCTCTATCCTTCTCTTTTTTCTCTAGAACTTCCATCATAAATTCTATTGATTTGCTTATTGACTCGTGGGCTTTTTTAAGGTCATTCTTGCCCATAGTTTTTTTAGCTACATTTAAAAATGCTTTAGAGGAAGCAAACCTTTCCTCTACTTCAATCTCTTCCTCATTTAAGGGCTCAGAGCAAGATTCTATATAACACATCCGCCCTATTTCTTCACTAAAAATCTCATCCCATTTTGTGCCTTTTACTTTATCCCTATCTATCTCCCAAGATTCTCCACAAGAACAATTGAAGGTATAAACGAATTCGTTAGAGTTATCGAAAATATTAGTATCGGGACAGTCCGTTCTGTGCTTACGCATCATTTGTGTTGTTAGCTTTTCTGCGTCTTCGTAGTACATTTAGCTCTTTTTCTCTTCCATCTACCGGCTCATCTAAAGCAAATCTCCGGAATATTATATAAAATTAAGTGGAAGGCGAGCTCGGATTCGAACCGAGGAAAAATGCAGGGACCAAAACCCTGTGTGTTAAACCACTTCACCACTCGCCTGTGTTTATTCTTTATAGTATTTAATCCATTTTCTTACCGCATTATCACTAACACCGTATTTTTTCCCTACGGCACAATAACTCATAGTTTTTAGGTCTGTCCTTAGCTGCGAATAAGAAGGTCTCTCTACTTTTCTACCTTTCTTATTAGGTATGTAGTTTTTAGATCTGTACTCAAAAGCGCAATTACGCGAACAAAAATATTTCCCATTATTAACAGCTTTTCCACATAATTTACATTTAGGTTTATTTTTTCTCCCGCAATACGTAGGCAATGTAGAGTCGCAGTTAGGGCATATTATTCTAAGATTTTCTATTCTATTATCGTCCCTAACCCCGTTAATATGGTCTAAAGTAAGTGTTAGCTTTTTCCCTTTCCATTCTTCTGTCTGGCCACAGATCTCGCAAACTTTTTCTTTTAAATTTTCTTTAAATAGCCTTTTTTTTAAATGTGTCCTGCTGTAGGGTGAGTTTTTTACTAAAATATCTGAAATAGGTACTTTTTCTTTTAATAAATTATTAATACTGTCGCTCTTATTAAAATGGTTTGTATTTATTTTTAACCTATCTATATGTACCTTAAGCCTCTTTACAGTTGCTCCTGTAGGGCACAAACCAAGGTACCTAGATACCTGCGTGTATGACGAAGATTTTTTAACGGCATATATAAGGTCTTCGTCTCTCCATGTTTTTTTAGACATTCGAACCTCCTATAGTTTCCGAGAACGCGTTATAGGAGGTTCGAATATTAATATATTATTAAAAGTAATATCCTGGCGGAGAGGGACTTGAACCCCCAGTTGGGCATAAAGCCACGGCGGGTTAACAGCCCGCTGCACTGCCTATTGTGCGATCCGCCAATAAATCTCTACTATAATATACTATTTCAACCATCTAAAATAAAACCTCGCCGGAGGGATTCGAACCCAGGTCGGTGAGATACTCATCATGCTCGAACGGTCCTGCTTTTGCGGTCAAGCGCCTGTCCGGGCTCTTCCCCCGACTCAAATTTTTTAAGCCTAAGCGAATATTACGCTATCAGATACCCACAAGTAAACAGCACGCTTTATTGTACCTCAACTCTTTTTCAGCCCCCGCATCCAATTCGCTTACGCTGTTGCGACGCTCAACCAATTGAGCTACAACGAGAAATATTATGTGCTTAAAAACAAGCAAAATGTAAAAGAGCAAATAAAAAAGCCCCAGCAAACTCTTTTTGGTTCGCTGGGGCTTTGCTTAGTTATTCTCAGTAGTAATCTAATCCATAGCAATAACGCCCAACGAACTTGTATTTCGCGGTTGTGGTTGGGGGTTGTTTGGATTAGTAAGGAACATAAAAGCCTCTACTGAATAATAGTGTAATTTTCGTCTCGTATAAGTAATATACTATCTGATAGAAACAAGATCAAATAAAAAGTTATTTTATTCTATACCTAATTATTTTTGCGTCGGCAGAAACGGTATCAATAGACTTTATATCCTTTATATATGAAGGTATTTCTTCGTTTACAGGATAATATAATTCTCTTGTAGTTCCGCAAGATAGAACTAAAACAAAAAGTACTAAGAAAGGGAATTTCATTTATTGCCTACTTTCTTTATCAACGACTTGTATTTCAAGGTCTAAGATGTTAGCCCTTATGATTAGTTTGTATTTATCTATCCAAGGCGCTGTACACTTATAGTTACCGGTTTTTATGTTTTCCCAAACTATCGCACAAAGAATAGTGTAAGTAGAAAGCCCCACTTCATCTTTATAAGACACTTTTATTGCTTTGCTAGTATCCCCAGCAGGAATACTGGACACAAGTCTCCACTCAGATTTATCAGTTTTGAGCCGGGAGAGCGTGTCATTCTGTGTCATGTGCCTTTTTATTCGTATACCTTGAGCCGTGCTATGCGCAGTATCTTTGGATAAAAACTGTTCTGTAT
>Ga0102941_1000586_pt1 | contig 16963 bp, 12 predicted proteins | sample SalPonR2_C_D2_MG_FD_79281 | JGI IMG/M metagenome (GOLD analysis project Ga0102941, IMG submission 79281) | Salt pond soil microbial communities from South San Francisco under conditions of wetland restoration - Salt Pond MetaG R2_C_D2_MG | ecosystem: Environmental > Aquatic > Marine > Intertidal... | reverse complement strand
GCCAAATATGGCAAGGACGGCACCTATGATCCGTTCCCAGCGAAGGTGAAGCAATTCGATCCGTTCCTGAAATGGCAGGCGGAAGAAGATACTGCGATGGACAATGCGCCGAGAGATCGAGCGTTCAGGGATTTGAAGCTGGAACGAGAGGGTCTGACCTATCGCGGGCCAGGTGGGGAACTACGCACAACGAGTGCTACGGCGTATGATCTGAAGGGACGCACGTTCCTCTCGATCAAGGAGGCCAAGCGCAATCTTGACATCATCCAGAAGGTCAATCCCGAAGCGGGCCTTTCCGAAGATGCGGTTGTCGAGGAGACCATGCGGCGGCATCAAGAGTTGATGCATGTTGTGGCCCGAGACTGGGCTGCTTTGCGGGAGATGAAAAACCAGAATCGAGATGAGGACATGCGCAACTGGGTCGTGTCCAATCTCCAGAATTTCGATTTCGACATCAGCCTGTTCGCAAACGAAATTGTTGAAGCGATTGGTGATCGCGTCAACAAGGAAAAGGGACTCACTCACTTTCTCGACAGGATGAAGGTGAACATTCGCTCGGACGTGCGCAGCGACATGCGCAATGGCCTGATTGATGCGGACTTGGACCTCGACAAGGTTCTGACTGACCAACACATGATCGACATGGATGCGCCGCTGGAGGGTCAGTCTGAGCGCGTGCGCGGGGTGCTGCAAAACCTGATCAATAGAGAGATGAGGCGGCTCGGTCCTGATTATGATTTTGGCAGTCCGTCTTATTGGGAGGGAATGCCCGCAGGGAAAATCCTAACCGAACTGATCTCGTCGCAGCGCGAAGAGGATGGCAGCTTTTCTCCAGCCGATGATCTGATCTATACTCTGCAAGGCAAGGAAATCTATGGCGGTTTCTACCTGCCAGGCGGGAAGAAGCCTGATGGCCCGCCTCAGTTCCAGAGCGTTCTGATCTTCGATCGTAGCGCCAATACGGTCACGCGGGATGAAAACCGGGAGCTTCTGCAAGAGCTTAACACCGGCAACCGTGGTTCCTTCAATCCCGATACCAATGTCCTGACCCTGTTTGAGGGAGCGGATATGTCCACGGCCATGCACGAAATGGCGCACTGGTATCTGGACCTCTTGCAGAAGATTGCCGAGTCTCCTGATGCTCCTACTGCCCTGACCAAGGAGCTTGCGGCGATCGAGGCATGGTACGCGGGCCTCGTTGCTGAAGGTAAGCGCCCCGAGCTTGAGGGACAAGAGCGCTGGCGCGACATGCACGAGACCTTTGCTGAGTCGTTCGAGGCGTACCTGCGCGAGGGCAAAGCTCCGTCCGCTCAATTGAAGAAAGCTTTCCAATCGTTCAAGGATTTCCTGACCCGCCTGTATCGCTCACTTAGCCAATTGCAGCGGGCTAATCTGACGCCAGAGATCCGCGACATCTTTGACCGGATGCTTGCCTCTGACGACCAGATCACGGCAGCGACGGCGAAGTTCGAGTTCGACGCCAAGGCTTTTGCGCAGCAGATGCTGGACGAAGGCATCATCACAGAGCGCCAATTCAAGAATGTCGGTGATCGTCTCCACCGCGCCCGAGAGAAGGCCAAGGAGGAGCTTCTGACGGTCCTCATGGACGATTACATGAGGGGCGACCAGGCATGGTATCGCAAGGAGCTGGCGCGAATTACCGGCGAGGTCGCAAGGGAGTTTGACCGCTCGCCGGAAGGTCGGGCTCTCAATATGCTCGGATATGGCGTGTGGATGGGGGATGATCCCGAGACAGATTCAGTCGGTGAAGAGGTCTTCTATCAAGGCATGTTCTCTGGCGCGCGACAGGAGCGCTACCAAGCTGAGGCCGAGCAACACCGAAAGGAAAAAGAACGCCAAGCCCGTCAGGCTGAGACCGACCAAAAAGCAAAGGCTTACGAGGACCGCCTAAAAAGAGCTGGTTGGCTAAACCAATCCGGCCCCGTCCCCTCCGGCTGGGGACCAACCACACCGCCACCCGAGATCGGCCCTGTTCGCCTTGACCTCAAAGCCACTCGCGAGATGTACGGCGAGGAAGCTGTGAAGCGCTTGCCATCCTCGGTAAAGAACCGATCGGCCAATGCGGAAGACATCAAGGATCTGGTCGAGGATGCGCGCCAGACGGCAAAGACGCTGAAGAAGAAGCCGCCTCAAACCCTGCTCCAGTTCCTGCGTTCACGTAAGGTGGGCGGGATCGCTGACCCGAACGGCGAACTGAAAGGCCGTGACGCATCCAATCTGATCAACAACAAGTCGGGCATGGATATTGATTATGCGCGAGAAGCTGCCGAGGAAGCGGGCTTCATTTCTGGCATGGATGAGTTTCACCGCTCGACTGTTCAGGATTTGCTGGATGCGATTGACCGCGAGATGGCGGGCGATCCGGTATATCGCGCGGATGACATTGCTGCGGCAGAGGAGATTAGGTCCGCCGAGGCCCGTGCATCATGGTACATTGACAACAATGTCGACATTTACGAAACCAATACGAACAAGCTCCGTGCTCAGTTGAAAGACATGATTTTCGAAAACGACCAGGGCGCGCTCGACCCTGACACGCTGGCCGACATGTTCGGCTTCCGCAATGGCGAGCATCTGCTGGAGGCCCTGAGCAATACCCGTTCACGCGGTTCGATTATCAAGCGCACGGCAGAGCAGCGCATGAAAGAAGAGTTTGGAGACCCGATGAATGACGGGTCTCTCATGGAGCGCGCCCGCGAGAAAGCCGAAAACGATATTCGGGCGCGTCAGGCCGAGATCGAAATGGATGCGCTGCGCAAGGCGCTCGGTGTCCAGGCTGAGAAAAATTATGCCAAGATGCGCGCTCGCGAGGCTTTGTCGCTGATGAGCGTGAAGGAGATCCAAGGCTATCGCCGGTTCCTGCGCAATTCTGAACGGCATATGGAGAACGCTCTGGAGGCCGCGAAGAAAGGCGACACCCGCACAGCGATGATCGAGAAGCAGCGCCAGGTCGTGAACCTTGCCCTGTTCCGTGAGGCGTCGAGGCTCGCTGAGAAGCACGAGAAAGACCGCAAGCGGCTGCAAGGCTTCTACACGGTCAAAGGCCGCAGGGAAGGCATCTCTGCCGATTGGCTGGCCAAGATCGAGGCGGTTCTTGACCAGTTTGAGCTGCGGGCCTCGAAGCAGGGCCAGAAATATGCCCGCGATATTGAAGCGACACGCAAATATGTCCGCGAGATGGATGACGCGGGCCGAGAAGATGAGGTGGCTCCCGAAGCACGTCTATTGGCCGAGTTGGGCGAGAAGAAGCGGTTTGCAACCCTGACCCCAGATGAGGTGCAATACCTGGTCGATACGATCGATCACATGCACCACATGGGCAAGCTGAAGAACAAGCTCCTGAACGCCAAGGAGAAGCGCGCCTTTGATGCGGTGATTTCCGAACTGGTCACGACGCTCGGTGAGATCGGGCGCCCGAAAGGCGCGGCGCGGGAATACTCGAACCAGCCGACCGCGACCGAATCGGTGACACGCTTCATGCGTAAGGCGCACGCTGCGTTGATGCGTCCAGAGCACCAGTTCAAAATGCTTGACCGCGAGGATAATGGCCCGGTCTGGCGCGCTCTGTTCCTGCCATTCTCGGATGCGGCCGATAAGGAAAGCCGGATGTCTCGGGATGCCGCACGCCGCGTGCGAGAGATCTATGATCGGTATTCCGTGACCGAGCGCTTTCGGATGCACAATTCTAGCATCGACGTGCCGGAGCTTGGCGAGCCAGTCGGTCAGCGCTGGACGAAAATGGACATCATTGCCATCGCCCTCAACCAGGGCGTCCAGTATAACCGCGATGCTCTGAATGAGGGCTATGGCTGGAACCAGGCGCAGGTCGATGCTGCGCTCGGCCGCCTGATGACCAATAAGGATTGGGATTTTGTAGAGGCGATCTGGGAAGAGATGGGCCGCTACAAGGACGAAGCCTTCGCATTGGAAGAACGAATCACTGGCGTTCGCCCGGTCGAGGTCGAAGGCATGACCTTCACGCTGCCAAGTGGCCGCGTGATTGAGGGCAAGTATTATCACCTCCAGTATGACAGCGAGCAAATGAAAGATGCCTCGCGCCGGCAGTTCAAGGACATCGAGAAGGAAGCCCTCTCTGACCGCGCCAAGATGGTCACGAAGCCCCGCACGCGGAATGGCGCATTGATTGAGCGCAAAGGCTCTGGCGGCAAGCCGGTGAAACTTTCTATTCAGGTGTTTGAGCAGTCCGTCATGGAGACCATTCACGATATTGCCTATCGTGAGGCGGTGATCGACGCGGACAAGATTATCCGCGATCCACGGTTCCAGGCAGCTTATGAAGAGGCGTCCGGCAAGGAACAGTATCGCGAGCTTGATCAATGGGTGCGAGATATTGTTCGCCCACCGCACGAGAAGCTGACGGGCATGTTCGCTTTGATGAGCGGTGTTCGTCGGAATATGCCGCTCTCATTCATGGGGATGAAGGTCGGAACCGCCCTTATCCAAGCGACAGGGCTGCTCACAGCCGTTCCAGAGATCGGCCTGCGCTATGTGGCCTCAGGTGCCGCCAAGGCGTTCACGGGCGGCCCCATGAGCGTTTACAGCGCATGGAAGAAAGTATCGGAGAAGTCCGAGTTCATGCGGGACCGTCCTATGGGCTATGACCGTGACATCCGCGAGATTACGACCAGCATGGGCGCGAGCAATCCGATCTCGGCTTACCGGCGTCATGCGTTTGCTTTGATCTCGGCTATGGACATCACGGTCTCGACCCCGATCTGGATTGGTGCCTATGACCGCGCAATGGCGGGCAAGGTCAAGGGGATCGAGGAAGGCAATGAGGAAGATTCGATCTCGTATGCTGACAGCATTGTGAGGCGCACACAGACCGCTGGTCGGCCGCAGGATCTCGCTCGGGTCATGCGCTCAGGCGAGTTCATGAAGATGCTGACCATGATCATGGGCTACTTCAATAACCTGTACGCCTACACGACGCAGAAGTTTCGGAACACGCGCGACGGGTCTGTGACCGTGGCTAATCTCCTTGGTGCGATCGTGATCGTGCATATGACCGTTCCAATCCTGGCCGAGCTTCTGGCGGGCCGCCTCGTGCCGGATGAGGATGATGAATATGCCGAGGATGATGAGACCATTACCGGCAATATGGGCAAGGCGGTTGCGTCCAACTTCTTTGGAATGTTCCCTGTCGTGCGGGATCTCGCCCAGGTCGGACTTGAGCCGAAGTTTGGGTATAAACTTTCTCCGGTTGCCAGCGGCATGGAGGATGTAGCGACCACGTTCAATGAGCTATTCCAGAGCGCGACAGGCGAAGACGAGTGGACCGAAGCCGATACCAAGCGCGCTGTGCGTGCGCTAGGCGCGCTGACGGGCCTGCCATCCAGCCAGCTCAATATCACTGGCGATTATGTCTATGACGTGCTTATGGGCGAAGAAGACCCGACCGAGGAGCCAGATCGGATTCTCACCGAGGGCCTGATGCGAAACACGAACTAGGGGGCAACATGTTCAAATTTATCAAACAGTTCTGGTGGCTATTTCCAGCAGGTGCGGCCGCGCATATCTGGCGGGTACGAGACGATAGCCTGCTGCACATTGGCGTATCGACGGCGGCTTTGCTGTTTGGAGTTGCGGTGATTCTCGGAGTGGCGGGATTGATCTGGGCGGGCTGGAAGAAAATCAGGCAAGAAAAAACCCCCGGCCAGTAGGCGCGGGGGTCTTGAGTTTAGTGGTCATTGCTGGCCACCAGTTTGAGGGGTTGAACCTTTTTGGCTCGGCGTGTTTCCCAGCCTTTCTTTGCGCGGGCAGAGTGTGCCTTACTCTTTTTGCGCTTAGGCTGGACCGCTGGCTTTTTGCTAGTGCCGATGCAGGCGAAGTAAATCGCAAGCGCGGCCTGGATGGCTGCCATGACGCCAAACACGAGGGGCATGGGTGCCGATGGTGCTTCAAGGGCTTTCATGTCACGTTTAGCGCTCTCGACCCGCTCAGTGAGCGTGGTGTTGAGTGTTTCCCATGTCGAGGCTTGCCGGATCGCGCCGGAAGCGTTTGGCAGGGGAAGTTCAGCGAGGTCCGTGCGGGCTTGTTCAAGGCGTGTCTTAGCGGCTGTGACTTCCGCTGAGACGGTGAAACCCTTGAAGGTCTCGTAACCTTGCGCGTTCTGATAGCAGTCGGCGGTGATAAACACGAGCGCCGGAACGATCAGAAACCAGTTGCGCTTCATATGGAAGGCGGCGACTGGCCCCATGAGGGACACGCAGACTGAACCAATAACGGCAACGGCGACAACGTGGTCGGGTTGCCCTGCAAGCTCTTTCATCCAGTATGCGGCAGATAATGCCGCGAAGCAAAGAGCGAGGAGACAGGCAATACTGCCTGTGATAAATGAAGATAGCTTCATCATAGGGATGGTTCCTTTGGTGAAGTCAGCGTCGGGGGGTGGTGTGAACACCTCTCGGCGCGACGTTTTCAAACAGCATTTTATGGAAAATATCGGGGCAGCGCACTGCCGTCCGATGGTTTTAATATAGCAGATTTCGTGGAAAAAGCGATGTCATTCACGAAATAGTTCAAATTTTCTGCAATTTTTTGGCTCAGACCATGACAAAACCGTAGCCTAGCAATCGCCGCATTTTTACCCTACGTTAAGAATTGTACGGATGTAGAGTGGCGGTTCGCTCGGATTAGTCAGCCCCCCTGCCCCCCGAGGCGAGCTGTTTTCAGACCGTGCATGAGCCCGCAGACGCTGTGACTTGCAGCACGCTGCGGGCTCTTTTTGTTGATGTCTGAATTACTTTTGTGTTAAGGGTTTATCGCTGCGGCGGCGCTGAGAGTAGAAGCGCGGGGCGTCCTGACTTTGAGTCCTATGTCGTTACACGAGCGCTGTCTGAAAGACGGCAGATGACGCGGAGGTAGTGGTCCGCACCCGCCAACCATTCAGGCTTAGAGGCGGGGTAGCTCAGAGATAGTCAGAGTAACGCCTGACCCGCAGCCGCACACCCCGTTCATGCCTGCTTCCTAAAGGTAAAGCTCACGATGACGGGAGCTGACATGCGGGGCACACACGACGAAATTTCCAATATCCTGCGAGGCACGGATTACTCTGCCAAGGAGGTCGGCCCATTCTGGCAGATCCGGGTCGGTCGGCGCGCGGGCGCACGAGAGGACGGTATCTCGCTGGCAAATGAGCTTCTGAAGTCTTGGCGGGATGAGAAGGCAGCGCAGCCAAACTCGGTCGAGGTGGTCGAAGACCCGTCTGACCGAGAGGTTTTGGAAAAGGCCGAGGCCAAAATGACTGATGCTGCTGAACGATTGAACGGCGCCAAAGCCCCTGCCTACAAGTTTAACGAGACGTTTCTGCGCGCTGAGATGCGCCCTGGCGAAACCACGCTTCATGAGGTCGATAAGCGCCTGTCGCGCGAATATGGCGAGATGGAAGTGCGTCGCCCTTTGCCGGACGAGCAGCGTCCTCGCTGGGATGAGCTGAACTCCAAGCTCTATACATACAAGGGGTAAGCATGAATGGCGGGGCATCGGATCAGGATAGTGTCGAACAGCTTCTCAACCAGCTTCGAGATGTCATTGAACAAAAGCACAAGCGCCATCGAGAGATCACGCATGATGATCTTGAGCGCCTTGCGATCTCTCTTACCGAGCGGATCGAAACCAAGGTCAAGCTCCTCTCTGAACGCATGGGCAGCCTTGAGAAGCGGATTGATGAGAAAGACGCCTTGTTGGCCGAACAGTTCAAGAATGTGCGCCTCCAGCTCGCGTCTGAGCGGGTCCAGCACATCAGCGACGAGATTGAGAAGCAGGTTCCTGCTGCTGTGGCATCCGAGCTTGCAGAGCGGCGCCGAGGGTTTCGCGCATGGGTGAAGTCAAACGCCAGTCTATTGGCGGGTATAGCCACTCTGCTCGCGGGCCTGATGGCCATGTACATAGCCGCCAAGGGCGGCGACCCGGACAGTGCGTCGAAGGTGTCGCGCGGGTTTGGGCAACTGAAATAGGTTTTGCATGAGATTGATGTTCTGGAAATCCAAGGCACCACCATCGCCTAACGCACTCAAGGAGGGCATCTCCGAGAAGGCCGAGCGTCGCGCTGCGAAAATTATCGCCAAGGGCGCGAGCCGGACGCTGATCGAGAGAGCGAAAGCCGAGCATCACTCTGAATCGCTTGGCGTCAAGACCGTGCGCTGGTCGAGCTATATCCTGTTCTTTGCCGGCATTCTGATTATTGGGGTCGGCTACTGGTTTGACGTGGTGTTCTACACCCAGCAATCAGACATCTGGTACGTGTCGATCGGCTTGCTTTTGTTCGCCATTGTCATCCGCTCAATCGCGGCGCTTGGTGATGTGATGCTGCATTGGACAAAGCCCGGTGCCGACAAAAGCGAAGACGAAGACGCCTTCGGGATCAAGGATCTCGCGACCGGAATTATCAAAAGCGATAGTGACAGGCATTGGCTGCGCATCATGTGGATTGGCTCGATCGCGGCCTGCTTTATCGCAACGCTCTCTTTTTTTAGTGCTGGCCATGAGGCTCGCCAAGATGCAGGCGCGGGCATTGAGCAATCTCAAACCACGCTGACCGATACGAAACAAACGCGCATTGACGCGCTTGAGGCGCAGAGAACAGCGGCAAAAGAGGCCCGCGATACAGCCCTTGCTGAAGCAAACGCCACGATTCAGTCTGTTCGTGACGAGACCCCGAATGTTAGCGCCTCAGACAACCAGACCATCCAGAAAGCCGAGGATTCAAAGGTCCGCGCAACCGATCGATACAATGACAAATCCGACGAGATCGATGCGCTGATCAACCAAATCCGCGCCGAAGAGGCTGAAGAAACAGTTCTGCTCACTGAGCAAAAGAACGCATCACCCCCTTTCATAAGCGTGTACGAGTTCCTGTCTCGGGGGTTCGGGACAGCGAATGGTTGGGCAATTGCGGGTGCGTGGTTTTTCTCAGTCTTGTTCGAGATCATCTGCGCCAAGCTGCTTGCGGTAATCTCAGCGCTGACCAAGTGGCTTCGCCGGATTGCCAAGTCCATGTCCTTGCGGGAAGCGACTGACTCGATGACGGCGCGAATTGCCTTGGATCGCATGAAGTCCAACATCGAGATTGAGAGTTTGCGTCTGGAGGCGCAGCGCCGCCAAGAAGAGGCTGATGCCGAGATCGAACTGGCGCTTCGCCTGCGCGCTGCCGACAAGGCCAGAGCGCAGGCAGAGGCGCTTCGAAACGGTGTTCCGTGGGTTGATCCTGACATTCTGGTCAATGAGCAAGCCAACCTTGAGCGCGCCAAAATTGATAAACAGATTGCTGATATGCGCGCTGAGGCTGAGCGTTTGCGTAATGGCGAGCAGCCTTTGTCTCCGCAAGCGCCGCCACCGCCTCCTCCCCCTGAACCGCCCAAGCCAGACCCCGAGGCCCCGCTCACACCGAGCCAGGTCGGCAGGCTCGGCGCGGCAGCACGCAACCATTACCGCAAGGCGCTTGAGGCCGGGAAGATTGAGGTCGCTCCGCCAGACTACATGGTCAATCGCCAGACGGCAGTACAGGAGCCCGCGGAATGACACCAGACATTTGCATTTATCACGGCAATTGCGCCGATGGATTTACAGCCGCGTGGGCGGTTTGGAAGCGGTTTGGGGATGACGTTGAGTATTTCCCCGGCGTTTATGGCGAAAGCCCGCCAGACGTGACGGGTAAGAATGTCATCATCGTTGATTTTAGCTACAAGCGCCCCGTGCTAGAAGAGATGTCCAAACACGCAGCATCGATCCTGATACTAGACCACCACAAAACAGCCGAGGAAGACCTCGCAAACGGTGGAAAATTCTTCAATCTGACAGGTCATGTGACGTGGGAGCGGCACCTAAACAATCTCACTCAAGATGACATGGAGAACGCCAACATGGGCGGCGCTATCATCTATTCAGTGTTCGACATGGAGCGCTCTGGCGCAGGTATAACTTGGGATGTGCTGCACCCCGGCGCAAAGCGCCCGGCACTCGTGAGCTACGTTGAAGATCGCGACCTGTGGAAATTTGAGATCAAAGACTCGCGCGAAGTGAATGCTTTTGTCTTTGCTCACGAATACACCTTCGAGAATTGGGAGCTACTGAACGCCAAAACCGTCGCCGCTATGCGGGATGCTGGCGCAGCTATCGAAAAAAAACATCACAAGGATGTGGCGGAACTGGTAGCAAAGCTCAAACGAGACATGATCATCGGTGGTCACCGGGTGCCGGTTGCCAATGTACCATACACGCTCACCAGCGATGCGGGTCATCTGATGTGTAATCAATGGAATGGAGATTTTTGGCAGGATGGCATCACGGCTGGAATGCCACCGTTTGCGGCTTGCTATTGGGACACTCCCGATGGGAGAGTTTTCTCGCTTCGCAGCGACGATGCGGTTGTCGGTGCGATAGATGTTTCCGAGGTTGCAAAGGCATATGGCGGCGGCGGGCATAAGAATGCTGCCGGTTTCACCATGCCTATTGGTTGGGAAGGGGATGCGGAATGAGCGTGACGATAGGAATCGATCTCGGCACCACGAATAGCGCTGTTGCATGGCATGATGGCAAGAAGACGGAGATCATCGAAACATCGAGTGGCCAACTGCTCCTGCCATCGGTGGTCATGGTTCAGGAAGATGGTTCACTGAAGGTTGGTCGTCAGGCGCAACTCAGCCTGCGCCGCGACATGGACCCGCGCTATGTGTTCTCAAACATCAAGCGCCATATTGGAATGCCATTCTCCGAGGGCGAGGATTACGGCAAGCAGGTCATCAATCATGATGGAATGCGCTGGTTTATCGGCCCGGATGACATGAACTATTCGCCGGAAGAGCTGTCGGCGGAGATCCTTAAGACACTGAAAGCAGCCGCAGAGCGCAGGCTCGGCAAGACCGTGACCAAGGCGGTGATTGCGGTTCCGGCATACTTCAACCCAGACCGGATCAAAAAAACGCAGGACGCTGCTGCGCTCGCTGGTTTGAAGGCAACGATCTGGACCGAGCCCCAACTGGCAGCAATCGCCAACAATGTTGAGCGCGAGGAGTTCGCCCGAGTTGCTGTGTTCGACATCGGCGGTGGCACGTTCGATATTGTTTTGCTCGAAGCCGGACGCGGGCATATCGAGCCTTTGGCTGTTGGCGGAAACGATGAGCTTGGCGGGGCGGACTTTGACAACGCGGTCATGCGCTATGTCATGGAAGCCTATCGCGAGCGCGAGGGTGTGGACCTGTCGCAGGGCGCAGTGTCTGAGATCAAGCTCATGCCTGCGGTCGAGGAGGCCAAGAAAGAGCTATCCGATAGCAATGTCACAGAGGTCGCGGCCCAGAGCGTCCATTATGATACAGAAACAGGCAAGACCTATGATGTGCGTGAGCGCCTGACGCTGGAGACCTTCAACGAGGTGACGAAGCGATTTGTCGATCAGGCGATGGCGATCACACGCCGCACGCTTGAGCAGGCCAATCTCCAGCCGACTGACTTTACCGAAGTGCTTCTGGTCGGGGGTATGACCCGTGTGCCAGCAGTTCGCCAAGCGGTAATCGAAATGTTTGGCGAGAAGCGTGTTCGCGATGGGCTTAACCCGGATTGGGCGGTTGTGATCGGTGCGGCAATGGTTGCTGCGCGCGAGGATGGCAGGCTGAAGCCTGGGTCATTTGAAAGCCAGATCACGGCGAAGCCGTTTGGCATCGAGACCACGGGCGGCAAGTTCATGCCAATCCTGCCAGCCGGGACGCCATACGGTGAGGTTGAGTCTGTCATCCTCACGAATGCCCATGACCAGCAATGCGTGGTGCCGATCGACATCCTGCAAGGCGATAGCGTGCGGGCCGAAGAATGCCATGTCGTTGCCCGCCATGATCATAAGGTGACGCCTGGTCCAAAGCGCGGCGTCGCGATCATCCTGGAGCTGATGGTGGACGAAAACGGCAATGTTCTCGCGTCGGGGCATGACCTCGACACGGATGAAAAGTTCAGTATCGGAGCGTGATATGAGATTTGGTCCCTACTTCGCGCTGCTGAATGGTCAGTTCGAACATAAGGCATCCGGTGCAATAGTCACTATTGCATATCGAGATCCAATTGGTAAGTGGACCGGGCCGGGTGGCTCGATCACGCACGCCGATGGCAGGCCAGTCAAAGAGGGCGACACATGGACCGAGGCGGAAGCCTTGCAGCTCTACGCCGATAAGAAAGCAGAGTTTGCGCGCAAAGTCTGGGATTTGATCAAGCCTGACATCCGGCCGCTCCTGAAACAGTATCAGTTTGACGCTCTGGGCGTGTTTGCATGGAATATTGGAATTGGGAACTTTTCTGGTTCCACTACGCTTCGCAAGGTCAATATGGGACGGTTCGAGGAGGCGGCGGCTGCGTTCCTCTTGTTCTTCCGCATGACCCTTGAAGGTGGCAAGAATGGCCCTGACGGCAAGCCTGCACGCGATCCAAATGGAGATTTGCTTGCGCCAGGCATCACATGGTTTAAGGCGTCACGTGGCATTTTGCGTCGTAGCGCATCGGCGGCGCTCCTGTTCTCCGGCAAGAACTGGCGCGATGCTGCGTCCCCAAACAAGATTTTCATGTACCGTGAGGCCATATGGACCGGCAAGCGCTGGTACGATGAGGTCCAGTCGCATTCGCAGTGGAAGGAAATTCTGGCGGATGCGCAGGATGATCCGCTCCCGATGATTCATGGTAACGAGCCAAAAGCCGAGGAGGTAGTTGTGGAGCCTGTAAAAGTGCATGGTGGTCGCACTCTGACCCTGCCGGCGAACTGGGACACGCTAACGCCTGCCCAGCAGACCGCGTGGCTGAATGGTGATCAGGAAGCCGCGCTTAAAGCGGCCAAGGTGATTGGTGCGAAAAAGGTTGTGAATGTTCCAAATATTCCGACGACCAACGAAAAGCCGATGGATGAGTCCGAGACCTATCGCGGGCTAAAAAAGAAGGACAGCGGCAAGGAGCTTGTCGGGGTGGGTGCGGGACTAGCGGGCGCGGCTGGGGCCGCGTCGACAATCAATGATCTGACGCAGGGCGCGAGCAAGATGACCACGACAGTCAATGATACCACGACCAGTATTCTCGGCTTCACGCAGGAGCAGTGGGTTATTCTCGGCATCTTCGTTGGGCTGCCCCTGATCGCATATGGCGCTTGGCGCATCATCCGCGGCGGGATTATTGCCGGTGACGGTCGGGCGCGGGCAACGCAGGCGAAGGTATGATCTGGGCGACACTCATAAACAATCCGGTTGCACGCGGCGCTGCCGCGGTGGGATTCTTCCTGATTATGTTTCTGCTCTGGTTGGCCCGTCATGACAGGGAGATTGAACGCAGGCGAGATGCCCGCAACGAGAAGATTGCCCGCAAACGACAGGATAAAATAAGGATTGAGAATGATGAGAAACTGGAGAAAGCTGAGCGTACCCGCGCTGATTTTCGTGCCGATGATGCTGATGATGATTACGTCCTGTCAAACGCCGCCATCCGGCGCATCACCAGACGTTCTGACTGAGGTGAACCAAGAAAACTTAGAGACCGCCTGTAAGCACTTCCAGACGCCCCTGCTGACACTCGATGAGTTGCGAGACATGCCGCCATCGGCGCAGCGCATTCTCGGCCTTTGGGACCAGCTCTGGGTTGATTACGGCTGCGGGAGATGATCAATGCCTGAGCCGCGCAAGCCCGCACCGCTCCCCGAGCGAGAGGTTGTGACGCCCCTGCCAGAGCCTGTTGAGGTCGAGGCGATCAAGGCTCCTGCGCACATTGAGATGAAGGGTGCCAAGTGGATTCTCATCGGGGCAGCCTTGATGGTTCTGGTTTATGTTGGTCTCGGCATCTACAATCAGACAAACCGGGCGATCTGGAATGCTCGCACGATCCAGCTTGGTGAGGCCGTCGATTGCGCCACGCGACCCAACCCCGCTTATTTGCGCTGCATTCCAGCAGTGGACGGACCCGAGTGTGGGAATGAAACAGCGACACGCCTTGTGCGCTGGCACGCCTCAATCGACTACGTTTGTGCCCAGTACGACACGCCGAATCGACCCTTTGTGTTTCCGGCAAGGTCGGAGCAGGAAATGGCCGAGGCGAGTTAGACACCCTGTTCATGGGTAGAGCTTTAAGCCTTTCTCATGACGACAGCCGCTCAAACACCTCGTATTCTCTATTCCGGGACATCGGGGTCTGGAACCCTTGGTCCTTTTGCGATCCAGACGGATGGCACGGATTGGGATTTCACCGACAATTCTCACATCCAGGTGACGCGGTTTGGGACCGCGACCACGGCTTTGAGTGGCGGCACGCTGCTGGTCGAGGGGACTGATTACGACATTGCCTCGAACGAGGTGACGATGACCAGCCCACAGACGGGGCTTCTGGACACCGAGCGACTGCTGATTGAGCGGATTGAGCCCCGCACGCAGACGCTCGACCTCACGTCCGCTGCGGCGGTCAAGTCAGAAACTTTAGAAGCCAGACTCGATGCCGTGGCGAGACAAATTCAGGACTTGTATGTCCGCGCGGATCGCAACCTTAAACAACACTGGACGGAATCGGTGGCGGTCGAGCTTCCTCCGGTCGCCTCGCGCGCCAGCAAGCTGCTCGGGTTTGATGCCAGCGGAGTACCTATCGCGGCCTCAGTGGACGGATCAGATGGTAGCGCAGCGCAGCCTGTAGATGCCACATTGACGGCTCTTGCCGGGCTATCAACCTCAGATGGCGATCTGGTTGAGGCAACCGGCTCAGATACGTTCCGGTTGATCCGGCGAACGGTTGACACGCTTTCAGACCTACAGGCGCTGGCGGGCCAGCAAAACAATGACATCATCTTCATGCTTGGGCGAGCATCTGTTGGGGATGGCGGCGAGGGAATTTTCCGATTTGTGCAGGGAGATCAATCTTCCAGTGTCACAGCCGACACGCAAAGCGGCGTATGGGTTGCGCCCGATTCGGATGATACGGGTGCGAGCGGAGCATGGAAGCGTATCCTTAATGACGCGGCACTAACACCAGAAATGTTTGGCGCGTCCACAGCATCAACCGACAATGATACGGCGCTTGAGGCCATGTTTGCGCAGGCGGTGGCGCTTGGCGTTCCGTGCCGAAGCGTGAAGGGCAATCGGTACGATGTTTCGACACTGGCAATTCCAAACAGTGCCATTCTTGAAGGTGATTGGGAGTTTGAGGCTAACGGCGACATCGACACGGGCGGCGTAACCGATAACGATAGTCACATCATCACGCTTGGGACCGATGTGATCGTGACCGGCGAGCTATATGTTTACATTCCGGCAGCGGTCGAACTTGATCGGGTGATCCAGATTGACGCGCGATCGCGCGGGCACCGAATCTTCGTTGAAAGCGAAGACCAAAACCCGGCAACTTTTTCAGACAATCTCGACGGCGCCATTCGCTTTGTGAACGGCGGCCATCGCTGGGATTATGTGAAGACGAAGAAGCTGGACAAAGGCGTCGTCATCTATCAGGCGGACGGGTCGCACTTTGGCTATATCGAGACCGAAGAATATATCACTGGCGTCTATTTGCGTGATACCGATGGCTTGGTCATTTCCGAAGTCTATGGTCATGAACCAAGTGCCAATCTGAACTGGCGCTCCCTTGGCGGATCTGTGACGGCACAATCTCCCGGACAGAACGCGCTGTTGGTTGCCGGCGTCAAGGATTTGGAGATCGGGCTGATCCGAGCATTCGACGCTGCGGAGCACGGTGTTCGGATTGGCGGGTGGTCTGGCGGCGAACAGGCAAATGAGAACATTGGGATTGGCCGTGTCATCGCTCGGCGTAATGGCCAGTGCGGTTTCAAGATCAAGCCGAGCATTGGCGACACGATCAACTTTGTTTCGATCGAGGAAATCGAAGCCTATGACTGCGCGTATTCAAATACCCCTGGCAGCAATGAGGACGGTGCTCGCTTTGAATCTGTGACAGAACTGCGTGTCGGTCGGATCTCGGTTCAGGAAGATGAAGGCACGACTGCCGCCTATGACGGCATTTTCATGAAGAACTGCAATTATGTGCAGATCGGACAAATCTACGTTCTGAATACGACACGGCACGGCCTTGCGATTGACCATGGCGCGACCTCGCTGGATGGGTCTTATGCTTCCGGCGACGAGCCTATCACCATCAACTTTATCAACATTGAGGGTGGACTGATCGCCCTATGCGGCGGTGACGGCTTCATCTGCAATATTGATTATTCGGGTGTTGTTGTTCGGGACTTCCATGTCCAGGCGATCATTCGCGGCTGCACTGGCACCGGATGGTTGACCTCTGCGACGGTTGATTTCCGGCAGCAAAACATCTGGCAAGGCTATGCGTACTCTAACGGCACAAACAAGAGTATCACCGGCGACGCTGATCTTGAAGATGCCGTAACCGCACTTTAGGGGCTAGGCGTCTATCAGCGCGTTGCATCGACGCTTGGCCACGGGCCCCGTAGAATCGCCATTTATGATCAAGCATCTCCGCCTCCTTCGGTGCGGTCGGGGCCGGCGAGCGAAAACAGGTCTGGCCCGTTTTCTTTGGGCGTGTCCTTTTTGTATCGAGAATTGTAATCTGGGGTGAAAAAGCCGAGCGCTCCCTTGCAGGGCCGAAACGGTAGTGCCTTCTGGTCGCACAGTGAAAATCCGTATCGGCCAAAAAACCATGGACTGCCTTCAGGGCACTCATCGTCAAACGCTTCACCGCACCCGAGGATCGTAGCTTGACCAACGATGCCGCCAGTAGGCAAATCATCCGGAGGCCTCTGTCCGCTAATCTCCGCGATCTCATCCCATGCAGACCGATCAATTTTCAATCCAGCATGAATCAAGAACGGCCCGCGAAACCGGGTAGACCAATCACGGTTTTCAACGTCTTTCCCTGCATGGCATATAGCCCAAGCCCACGGCTGATTTATTGAAAGCGCCTTCATCTACCCTTCCCCCTCTGTGCT
>Ga0102941_1000579_pt1 | contig 17157 bp, 21 predicted proteins | sample SalPonR2_C_D2_MG_FD_79281 | JGI IMG/M metagenome (GOLD analysis project Ga0102941, IMG submission 79281) | Salt pond soil microbial communities from South San Francisco under conditions of wetland restoration - Salt Pond MetaG R2_C_D2_MG | ecosystem: Environmental > Aquatic > Marine > Intertidal... | reverse complement strand
GGAGATTGGGCAGGAAGCGCCGACGCGACTTGTTGTTCGCGTGGGACACGTTGTTACCCGTGAGTGGCCCCTTGCCGGTGACCTGGCAGACTCGCGACATGATTTTGACCTCGGAAAAACCGGCAGACCGGCCATTTGAGAGTCGGCCATTATGCCGACGCCCGCCGGATGGCGCAAGCCATTCCCCGTGGAGTCTAGAGCAGGCCGCGTTCGGCGAAGCTGACGCAGGCGGCGTCACCCACCACCAGGTGATCCAGCACGCGGATATCGACGAGTGCGAGCGCGTTCCTGAGCCGCCGGGTGATCACTTCGTCGGCCTGGCTGGGCTCGGCGACGCCGGAGGGGTGATTATGCGCCAGGATCAGCGCGGCGGCATTCTGCGCCAGGGCGCGCTTGACGACCTCGCGCGGGTGGACGCTGGCGCCGTCGATGGTGCCGCGGAACAGTTCCTCGAAAAGAATCACGCGGTTGCGGTTGTCCAGGTGCAGGCAGCAGAACACCTCGTGCGGCAGGTCCCGGAGACGCGCCCTGAGGAACCGTCGCACGGCATCCGGGGAGCCGAGGGCCGGGCCCCGTCTTACGGTTTCCTCGAGGTGGCGCCGGGCGAGCTCCAGTCCCGCCTGAAGCTGGGCGTATTTCACCGGCCCGAGACCCGGCAGGGCCGAGAAGCTCGCCAGGTCCGCGGTCAGCAGGCCGCGTAATCCGCCGAAACTGAGCAACAGCTGGCGGGCAAGGTCGACGGCGCTGTGTCCTTTTGCGCCGCAGCGCAGGAAAATCGCCACCAGCTCCGCATCCGAAAGGCGGCCCGGGCCGGTGGCCAGCAGCTTCTCCCGCGGCCGCTCCGCAGCGGGCCAGTCTCTGATCGGCAGGTGATTCATGGCTTTGGTGCGCGTCCCGGGTTACCAGCGGAAGGGCCACTCAGGTTAAGCTGCCGGACGCAGTCCGGGCATGGAGCCTTTATGCCTACTCTTACTGGAAAACACGTGCTGCTGGGCGTGACCGGCGGTATCGCGGCTTACAAGTCGCCGGACCTCGTGCGGCGCCTCCGGGCGCAAGGTGCGGAGGTCCGGGTCGTGCTGACCCCGTCGGCCGCCCGCTTCGTGACGCCCCTGACATTCCAGGCGGTGTCGGGGCACCCCGTCAGGGACGGGTTGTGGGACGCGTCTGCGGAGGCGTCGATGAGCCACATCGAACTGGCGCGCTGGGCGGACCTGGTGCTGGTGGCGCCGGCGACCGCGGATTTTCTGGCGCGCCTCGCGGCGGGCATGGCGGATGACCTGTTGAGTACCTTGTGCCTGGCGACCGGCGCGCCCATCGTCGTCGCGCCGGCGATGAACCGCCTCATGTGGAGCAATCCGGCGACCCGCGACAACGTGACGCGGTTGGCGGCGCGCGGCGTGACGCTGCTCGGTCCGGGCTGCGGAGATCAGGCCTGTGGCGAGACCGGCGAGGGCCGCATGCTCGAGCCAGAGGAGATCGTCGCGGCGCTGCCGCTGCCTGGCCCGGGCGCCGAGGGTCCGCTGGCAGGTCGCAAGGTCGTGGTGACCGCGGGGCCGACGCGCGAGGCGCTCGATCCAGTGCGATACCTGACCAATCGAAGTTCCGGGAAAATGGGCTATGCCGTCGCGGCGGCGGCTGCCCGGGCCGGCGCCGAGGTCACGCTGGTCAGCGGGCCGGTGGACATTCCGGCGCCCCCCGGGGTCCGCGTGGTGCCGGCCGATACGGCCGAGGCGATGCGCGCCGCCGTGCAGGCCGAACTCCCGGGCGCGGCGCTGTTCGTCGGTGCGGCGGCCGTGGCGGACTACCGGCCCGCGCATCCGGCGGCGCAGAAAATCAAGAAAAAGGCCGGCACGATGAACCTGGAACTGGTCCGCAACCCGGATATTCTCGCCGAGGTGGCTGCCGCTGCGGCACCTCCTTTCGTGGTCGGTTTTGCGGCCGAGACCAACGATGTCGAGGCGAATGCGCGGCTCAAGCTCGAAGCGAAGAAGCTGGACCTGATCGCCGCGAACCGGGTCGGCGCCGACTGCGGTTTCGACCGGGAGGACAATGCACTCGTGGCGCTGTGGGCGGACGGCCGCAAGGATCTCGGCGGTGGCGTGAAAGCCGAGCTCGCGGACCGCCTCATCGGATTGATCGTGGAGAGGATGCGTGCAAGCCATCAAGCTCAGGATTCTTGATCCCCGGCTGGGGTCCGAATTCCCCTTGCCCGACTACGCCACGCCCGGTTCCGCCGGCCTGGACCTGCGCGCCTGCGTCGACGCTCCCCTGGAACTGGGGCCCGGAGAGACTGAACTCGTGCCCACCGGCCTCGCGATCCATATCGCCGATCCGGGTCTCGCGGCGGTGCTGCTGCCGCGTTCCGGCCTGGGACACAAGCACGGCATCGTGCTCGGGAATCTCGTCGGGCTGATCGATTCCGATTACCAGGGGCAGGTCTTCGTGTCTGCGTGGAACCGAGGCAGCCAGCCGTTCACCATCCAGCCCGGCGAGCGGATCGCCCAGATGGTCATCCTGCCGGTGGTACGGGCGCGCTTCGAGGTCGTGTCGTCTTTCACCGAGAGTGAACGCGGCGCCGGCGGATTCGGCCACTCTGGCCGCCACTGAGGCGCGCTGCGACGACGGTACGCCCGTCAGGAAATATCCTTCGCGATCGGCCCCTGCCGGTTACTGCGGGTCGAGTCCTGCCGGCGGGGCGGGGCTTTCCGCCGTAGTGATCGCCTTGAGTTCGCGAAAACGAGCGATGTCGTCTTCGAATTGCGCGCGGATGCGCGCGATTTCCGCGTTACGCTTTTCCAGCTCGGCATCGTATTCGCCGATGCGCTGTTCGACCGTCGCAAGTTCGTTGATCGCCGCGGGGTTACCGTCGAGTTCGATCCGGCGCTGCTGCAGGTTCTGCAGGCGCTCGAGGGCCACGCCGTTTTGCGAATGCAGGTAGCCGACGCGGTTGTCGCGGACGGCCTCGATATCGGCCACGGAGGCATAAGTCGTCAGCAGCGCCAGGTCGCGGCTGGTGTACACGGGGCCGCTGTCTTTGTCTTCCTCGCCGTGGACCGTGACACGCGTGCCGCGTCCGTCCAACACCTCGTGCCGTTCCCTGGAGTATTCGGGCGGAATGGCGTCGCCGAAATGCACCACGCCGTTTTCATCGACCCAACGGTAGACCTTTTGTGCGTCCGCGGGACCGTGCGCAGCGAAAAGCAGCGTAACCATCGCCGCCGTCAGGAAAACATCTCTGGTGCGCATGCCATCCACCCCTGGGTCGCTGTGCAGAATGCACGTCCATCATAACGCCTCGCGCCCGCCGGCTGAAACACGCGGTTCACACTGTCGGCACGGGGGCGGATCCGGCAGGGTCGCACCAGCGCGGCCGGACGCCGAATCGAAATCAGCTGATGCCGTAGTGGTCGCGGTAGGCGCGCAGTGCCTGGAGTTGCAGCGGGTCGGTTGCGCTGCGTGTCTCGAGATCGGCCAGCAGGTCGGCCAGCGTGATGATGCTGGTGACCGGCAATCCCAGGTCCTGCTGCACTTCCTGTACCGCCGACCGCTCGCCGCGGCCGCGTTCCTGGCGGTCCAGCGCCAGCACGACGCCGCACGGCTCCGCCCCGGCGGCGCGGATGATCTCGATCGCCTCGCGAATCGCGGTGCCGGCGGTGATGACGTCATCGACGATCAGCACGCGACCGGCGAGCGGCGCACCGACCAGGCTGCCGCCCTCGCCATGGTCCTTGGCTTCCTTGCGGTTGAATACCCAGGGCGTGTCGCGGCCGTGCCGCTCGGCCAACGCGACGGCGGTCGCCGTCGCCAGCGGGATGCCCTTGTAGGCCGGTCCGAACAGCACGTCGAAAGACAGCCCGGCGTTGTGGACTGCGTCGGCATAGCAGGCGCCGAGCTGGGCCAGCGCAGCGCCGGTGTTGAACAGGCCGGCATTGAAAAAATACGGGCTTTCACGGCCCGACTTCAGCGTGAAGCTGCCGAATTTGAGCGCGCCGCGGGCCAGCGCGAGCTCGATGAACGCCTGCTTGTAGTCTTGCATCGCGGAATCCCGGAATGACGGAAGGAGCACGCCGCACGACGTCAGGGGCGCGGCGGACGGTATGATACACGCCGGTCCAGGACGCTCGGTCACCATGCGCATCATCAGTCTGAATGCCAACGGCATCCGCTCCGCCGCCCGCAAGGGTTTCTTCGAATGGTTGCCCGGCCAGGACGCGGATGTCGTCTGCCTGCAGGAGACGCGTGCGCAGGAACACCAGATCGTCGATGCGATGTTCCGCCCGGCCGGTTATCACTGCTATTACCTCGACGCTGAACGTAAAGGGTACAGCGGGGTGGCCGTCTACTCCCGCATCCGGCCGCAACGAGTGGTGCGCAGCTTCGGCTCGGCGGAGTTCGACGCGGAGGCGCGCTATATCGAAGCCGTGTTCCCCGGCCTTTCGGTGGCCTCGCTGTATATGCCTTCCGGTTCCTCGGGAGATCCCCGCCAGGAGGCCAAGTTCCGTTTTCTCGCCGAGTTCGAGGATTTCCTGCGCCGTGTACGCAAACGGCCGCGGGAATACGTGATCTGCGGCGACTGGAACATCGCGCACAAGGAAATCGACCTGAAGAACTGGCGCGGTAATTTGAAGAACTCCGGTTTCCTGCCGGAGGAGCGCGCCTGGATGGACGCGCTCTTCGACCGCCATGGTTTCGTGGACGCCTTTCGCGCCGTTGATCCGCGTCCCGATCGCTTCACCTGGTGGTCGAATCGCGGACGGGCGCGGGAAAAGAACGTCGGCTGGCGTATCGACTACCAGGTGGTGACGCCGGGCCTTGGTTCACGCGTGCAGTCGGCCGACATCTATACGGGCCATCGCCTGTCGGATCATGCCCCCCTGATCATCGACTACGACTGGCCGACGTGATCGAACGCCTCAGGCGCCTGTTGGAACCCTATCGCGATCGTCGCATGGCGACGTTGCTGGCGCTGGGGTTCTCCAGCGGCCTGCCGGCGCCGCTGGTCTTCACCAACCTGTCCATCTGGCTGCGTGACGAGGGCGTGTCACGCACGGACATCGGCCTGTTCGCGATCGCCGCCACGCCCTATGCCATCAACTTCCTCTGGGCCCCGCTGGTGGATCGCATGCGGTTGCCTTTTTTCACGGCGCGTTTCGGCCGCCGGCGTGGCTGGGCACTGTTCACCCAGCTTTGGCTGGTGGCGGCTATTCTCGTGTTGTCGCGCGCGCAGCCGTCCGCCGATCTGTTCGTGGTGGCGGCGGCCGTGCTGTTCGTCACTTTCGTTTCCGCGACCCAGGACGTCGTCATCGACGCCTACCGGATCGACGTATTGGCACCCGAGCAATACGGGGCGGGCTCGGCCGCCGCCATCTGGGGCTGGCACCTGGGCGGCACGTTGATCGGCGGTGCGGGCGGGCTCTACCTGGCCCAGCTGTTCGGCTGGAACACGGCGTACCTGTTTCTTGCCGCGGGCGTCGGCGTCGGCATGCTGGCCATCCTGCTGAGTCCCGAGCCCCCGTTCCGCCCGCCCGCCGACACCGTGGAGCACGAGGCGCGCGTCGCTGATCTGTTGCGCCGGGTGTCCTGGTTGAGAGGTCGACTGGCCGGCGTGACCGCGTGGCTCTACGGTGCGGTCGTCGCACCCTTCGTGGATTTCATGAAGCGGCGCGGCTGGGTGCTGGTGCTGGCCTTCATTATCGTTTTCAAGTTCGGGGATGCGCTGCTCGGACGCATGTCCGGCGTGTTCTACCGCGAACTGGGTTTCAGTCTTGGCGAAATCGCCGAGGTGATGAAGGTCTACGGTTTTGTCGCGAACGGCATCGGCGTGCTGGTCGGCGGCGTGCTGGTGGCGCGCATCGGCCTGTTCCGCGCGCTGGTAGTGGCGGGCTTGCTGGCGGCGGCCACCAACCTCAGCTATTCGTGGCTGGCGATGTCCGGCAACGACCCGCTGGTTTTCCGGGTGGCCGTGATCGCCGACAACTTCACCGCCGGGCTGGCTACCGTGGCGTTCGTCGCCTACCTGTCGAGTCTCTGCAACGTGGCCTATACCGCCACGCAGTTCGCACTGCTCGCCTCTGCCGGCAACCTGGGCCGGATCTGGCTGTCGGCCTCGAGCGGCTGGATGGTGGATGCGCTGGACGGGGACTGGGCCGTGTTTTTCGCGCTGACGGCCGGGCTCGCGCTGCTCGGGCTGCCGTTACTGCTGCTGCTCATGCGCCGTTATCCCGAAGCCCACGTCAGGGCCCCGGAAGCGGACCTGGAGGCCGATCGCCCCAGTCCCTGAAGCTCCGCTGGATTCCTCGCGAGCCCCCTGGCCGCCGCTCGTCCCTGCGCCGCGAAGACTGCCCCCGGCGGTGCCCCGCGGGATGCCTGCTGATGATTGCCCCCCGCCCTTGTTGACGCAAACCAGTTTGTAATGCAAACTAGTTGGCAGTTTCGCAGGAAATGCGCACATGAATTCTCAGCTCGAAGATCTCGATCAGCTCGCCCGGCAAGCGGAGCGTTATGCGCGTTACTCGCGCAGCGCCGGCGGCCTGGGTTCAGTGATCGGCGGGGGCCTGCTCGCGGGGAGTTTCCTGCTGAACGCCTACGCGGAACTCACGCCCGTCCTGCGGGGACTGCTTGCTGCGACCCCCTTGCTCTGGCTCGCCGCCAAGGAGCTGCTGCGGCGCCGGTATTACCAGCGCGAAGGCACGGTGCTGCAGGCGCCCACACCGAAAGAGCGACGCGCGCATGCCTGGAACGTGGTCTACCTGACGGTGGTTGCGCTGGGGGTGCTCGGCTTTGTCGCGTGGGCCGTCCTGCGTGGCGGAAGAATGCCGGATGCGGCCTTGCTCGGCTATGCCGCGATAGTCATCGCCATCCCGTTCGTCGCCTGGCGCTGGTTCTGGTCGGCGAGCGATTTTCTCATCGGCGTCTTGCTGATGTGCCAGTCCGCGGTCGTCATTCATGGCGGCAGCTACCCGCCGATCTGGTTGCCCTATATCGCCCTGTGCGCCGCCATTGCCATCTTTACCGGCTGGCGGGAGCACCGCGAGTACCTGGCGCTGCGCGCCGAGCTGGCGCCACCGTTGGAACGGGCGGAAGACCTGTGAAGCGTCGCACCCGGGCGGCCCTTGACGGGGTTCTGGCAATGGACCGGCTGGTCCACGAGCCGGCCCGGCTGGCGATCCTGACGGTCCTCAGCCAGGCCGAGTTCGCGGAGTTCGGCTTCCTGGAGATGGCCTGCCGGCTCAGCAAAGGCAACCTGTCGAGCCATCTCAGCAAGCTCGAGGCCGGCGGCCTGGTATCGATCGAGAAACGTTTCGAGGGCAAGCGGCCGCAGACCCGGGCCGCCATCACGACGGCCGGCCGGGCAGCGCTCGCGACCTACCGTGAACAACTCAAGGCACTGATCAACGAGGTGCCGACGAAGACCAAAGGAGAGGAGTCATGAAAAACCTGTTGATAACTGTGGCCGTCACGTTGCTTGGGTGGCTGGCGGGCGTGCAAGGCGCCTGGGCCTCGAGCGGCGCAACCGCCAACGCGGAGACTGAGCCGGCGGAAGCCGCGCTCGCCGACGGACGGTCCCTGACCACGAGCTTTCTTGCCGGCGAGGTTGCGCCGATCTGGGCCAGGTTCAGCGAGCAGATGAAAGCGATCATCGGCAGCCCTGAAGGTCTCGAAGGGTTCAGCAAGCAGGTGCGCGATGAACTCGGCACCGAGAACGAAGTTAGCGATGAGCGGGTGATCGAAGAGGGCGGCCTGAAGGTCTATCGGCGCGTCGCGCGCTGGAGCGGCGTGCCGATGCCGATCGCCATCACCTGGGCCGTCGCGCCGAACGGCCGGATCGACGGCTTCCAGGTGGCGCCTGCGCCGACCGAGGATCCCGCCGTGTCAGCGGCCCCGGCGACGCCTTTGCCGCCGGGTCGGCTGCCGGACTCGCCGGACGTCACCGCGCGCCTAGAGGCCTTCGTCGAGAACGTCGGCGCTGCGCCAGGCGTGATCGTCGGCCTGGCGGATCGCGAGGGAGTGCGGTTCGTGGCCTGGGGCGACGCCGGTGACGGGGAGGCGCCCGACGCGGACACCATTTTCGAAGCCGGCTCGATCACCAAGGGGCTCACCGGCCTGTTGCTGGCACGCATGGCGGCGGATGGCGACGTGGACCCGGTGCAACCCATCGGCCCCATGTTGCCGCCCGGCATGGACACGTCGCCCGAGCTCGAGGCCATTACGCTGCAAATGCTTGCCACTCATCGATCCGGCCTGCCACGGCTGGCGAGCGGGCCCGAGATGCAGGCGCGTATGACCAGTGACGACCCCTATGCCGACAGCACGCCTGGGGAGATATTCGCCGACGCGGCACGCGTAGCGCCGGAGACGATCATCGCCGGCCGCGGGAACTATGCGTACTCGAATCTCGGGATGGCGCTGCTGGGCCAGTTGCTTGCGCGGTCGGCGAATCGGCCTTACGAGACCTTGCTGGCCGAGCGAGTGTTCGCACCGCTGGGCCTGGCCCCGCCGGTGCTGGCCCCCGGAGACACCGAGGGCCGCCGTGCAGTGGGCCACCAGGCCGGCAAGCCGGTAACACCGTGGCGGCTGGATGCCTATGCGCCGACCGGCGGCTGGCAGGCCAGCGTCCGCGACCTGCTCGCACTGGCGCAAGCGATGCTGGCTGGGGAGCCCGCCTGGGTGGCCGAGGCGCTGCGGCCCCGGGCAGAGGCGGGCGCGCCGGGCAGGGAGATCGGTTTTGCCTGGCACCACGCAACAATCAACGACCGGGCCGTGGTGTGGCATAACGGGGGCACGGCCGGCAGCAGCAGCTTCCTGGCCATCGTGCCGGAAGAGCAGCTTGCCTTGGCGGTGCTTGCCAATGGCGGCGGCGGGGTGGTCGATCAACTGGCCCGCGGGCTGCTGGCCTCGGGACGCTAGCGACTCCGTCTCAGTGCATCGTTCCCCGGGAACCCGACTTGCCCATGCCGCGGTGAATCGGTGCCGCGTGGTGGCTGCGCATTCTCCAGCCGTCCGCGGTCAGCGCGTACACGTTGGTGACGGTGACGAGCGCAGGTTCGTTTTCCGGCGCACCGATGATCTCGATGCCGATGTGGGCAGCCAGCGGGCCACCGTGCAGGCGCTGCTTGCAGTCGAATCCCACCTCGACGCCGCCGCTGTTGCCGAGAATCTGTCGCCAGCTCTGCATTACCGCCACGCGTCCGATGATCGGCGCCTGCGCTGGATGAATGCAGACCAGCTCGCCGTCCATCGCCCAGACTACGTCCATGGCCTGGGCATCGCCCTTGCGGAAAGCTGCGTAAAAAGCGGCTTCGCAATCTTCCGGGGTGGCGAATTTCGCGGGGGTAACGGTCGCTTTCAAGCTGTGCCTGCTTCGCGGGTTGCGGTATGGGGCGTCTGGCCGCGAGAGACTCGAGACCAGCCGCGACGTGCGTTGCAGGTTACTTGGATTTGTCGAGGTATTCGAGCGGATCGGCTGTCTTCTCGCTCGCCGGCCGGTTGAGATCGGTATCCAGGTCCTCCCGTTCGATGTCCAGCGAACCGGAATAGTCCTCGGGCGGCCCCGTGAGCCGGAAATCGCTCCCTTCCCACGCCACGAAGTCGAATTCCTCGACCGTGCCGTCGAAATGCTGAATCTCGATACTGCGATCGTCCTCGTCGAGCGCGACGACCTCGAAACGGTTTCCGTTGGGGTCCACGTACCATTCGCCAACTTCAGGAATTCTTAACGGCATGATGATGTCCACGGCCATGCGAGCCTGTTATCCTGCCCGCCTTTCGCGAGCGGCCCGCTGATTTTTTATCCTCGCCCCTATGTATAGTCGAGCAGCGCGGGCCTGCAAGCGCACCTCCTCGTTCCCGGGAACGCACGGCGATGACCGAGCAACTGATCAAGACTTTCATTATTTTCTTCGTCGTCATCGAGCCGGTCTCGCTGGTGCCGATGTTCGGCGCGCTCACGCGTGGTGGGGAACCGGGCTACCGCCGCCGCATGGCGCTGAAGTCGGTCGCGATCTCCGCAGGCATCTTCATCGTCTTTGCGGTGGCCGGCGACTGGCTGTTGCGCCTGTTGGGCATCAGCGTTTCGGCGTTCAAGATCGCCGGCGGTGTGCTGCTGTTCCTGCTGGCCGTCGACATGGTCCTGGCGCGCGAGTCGGGTTTGCGTTCGACCACGGTTCGTGAGCAGGAGGAAGCCCGCTACCGCGAAGACATCTCGGTATTTCCAATGGCGTTCCCGCTGATCACGGGGCCCGGTGCGTTGGCGACCCTGCTGCTGCTGACCGCGGAAACCAGCAGCTACCTGGAGTTCGGCCTGGTGCTCGCGATGGGGTTGCTGGCCCTGCTGGTCACGCTGGTGTTCCTGCTGCTCACGCAACCGTTGATGCGCGTCATGGGCGTGACGGGCGGCACGGTCATCAGCCGCCTGCTCGGTGTCGTGCTCTCGGCGCTGGCCGTGCAATACGTCGTGGACGGCTTTACCGAGGTGCTCGTCTAGCCGGATGGAAGGCGAAGGCCCCCCTCAGACAGACGGTCGATCCACCTGGGGCGGCCGCCAGTCGGTGCGCCGGCAAAGCAGATCGAAGACTTCGTGACCGAGCCGCAGCCCGCGACGCTCGAACTTCGTCATCGGCCGTGTATCGGGGCGCGCCGTGTACCCGCCGACGGACTGTCCGTTCTCGAAAGCCTGCGACGCGGCGCAGGCGGCCAGCATGTCCTCGGCGTAGGGCGCCCAGTCGGTCGCCAGGTGCAGCCGTGCGCCGGGGGGCATTACGCGCGCCAGCTGTTCGAGGAATCCGGCTTGCACGAGGCGTCGTTTGTGGTGGCGCTTCTTGTGCCACGGGTCGGGGAAGAACACCAGGAGTTCGTCGATCGAATCCGGGGCCAGCCAGCGTGTGACGACTTCGACGGCATCGTGCCGCGCGATGCGGATGTTCTCCAGGCCCTCGTGCTCGATGCGTAACAGGAGGTGGCCGACACCCGGGTCGTGGACCTCGATTCCGAGGTAATCGCGCTCCGGGTGTCGGGCGGCCAGCGTCGCGAGGTTGTCGCCGTCGCCGAACCCTATTTCCACCGTGCGCGGCGCATGGCGACCGAAGACGATATCGAGGTCGAGGGTCGCAGCCGGCGGGTCAATGCCGAATCGCGGCCACAGCGAATCGAGCGCACGCGCCTGTGACGGAGTGAGGCGTCCGGCGCGTCGCACGAAACTCCGCACGGTGCGGAGGTGTGCCCCTGTTCCGGGGACGGCCCCGCGTCGGTCGTTCAGAAGAACATCCCGTCGAGCGGAGAAGATGCGGAAGCAAAGCGCTTGCGCGGAATACGGCCGGCGCGGAAAGCCTCCCGGCCCGCTTCGACGGCCTTGCGCATCGCCGAGGCCATCAGCACCGGGTCGCGAGCCCCGGCGATGGCCGTATTCATCAGCACGCCGTGGCAGCCGAGTTCCATGGCGATCGATGCGTCCGAAGCCGTGCCGACACCGGCATCGACGATGATCGGCACGTTGGCGTTCTCCACGATAGTGAGGATGTTGTAGGGGTTGCGGATGCCCAGCCCGGAGCCGATGGGGGCCGCCAGCGGCATGACCGAAACGCAGCCGAGCTCCTCCAGCCGCTTGGCGATGATCGGGTCGTCGTTGGTGTAGACCATGACCTGGAAATCCTCCTTGACGAGGATTTCCGCCGCCTCCAGCGTCGCGGTGATATCCGGGAACAGGGTCTCCTGGTCCGCCAGCACCTCGAGCTTGACGAGCGAGTGGCCGTCGAGCAGTTCGCGCGCCAGCCGGCAGGTGCGCACCGCGTCGGCGGCCGTGAAGCAGCCGGCCGTATTCGGCAGGATAGTGAAGCGGTCCGGCGCCAGGTAGTCGAGGAGGTTGGGCTCACCCTTGTCCTGGCCGATGTTGGTGCGGCGGATCGCCACGGTGACGATCTGCGCCCCGCTGGCTTCGGTGGCCGCGAGCGTCTCGTCGAAGTCGCGGTACTTGCCCGTGCCGGTCAGTAGCCGTGAATGGTAACGGCGCCCGGCGAGTTCGAGCAGGTCGTCTTGCATGCGTGTGATTTCCTTGTGATGGGCGCGGTCGGCACTATCCGCCGCCGACGGCCTGGACGATTTCGACACGATCACCGGCCGCCAGTTCGTGATCGGCATGGACGCGCTTGGGCAATAGCTCGCCGTTTACCTCCATGGCATAGCGTCGTCCGGCCAGGGCGAGGCCGTCCACCAGTTCGGCCGCCGTCAGGCCGTTCGCCACGTTCGTCGGCTTGCCGTTGAGGATGATTTCCATGGCGCCGGGAGGATCAGTCTTTCCAGGCTCGGTAAGCCGCGAACTGGACCCGGGCGAAACGGATGGTCCAGTAGACGCCGACAATGCCAAGAATGCCGAAGATCGCCATGCGCAAGTAGTCGGCCTTGCCGACGGCGACCACGGTCCCGTACAGCAAGAAGATCGTGACCAGCAGCGCAAGTACCGCCAGGCCGAGGCCGTCGATGAAATCTCTTTTTGCGGAATTCATGGTTCCGGTGTCCTGTCGTCAATGCGGCTAGTTTAACGCAGGACATCCGGGTTGGGCCGACCAGGACCGGACGCCTGCTCCGCTTAGAAGCCGGTTTTTCCGCTAAAATTTCGCCTCTAAGCGTCGCCAGGCGCCGTTTTTTCCATTCTTTCTTCTTTGGATCAGTGGGTTGCTGCGGTCCGACCCCCGTGCGGTCACCGTCGGGTACAATGCAGCTTGTTTTTTGCTTGAGCCGTGGCAGCCGCGGGGCTGCCGTCGTTCACCTCGAACCCGGAGAATGCCTGTGTCGAAATTTACTGTTGCCTGCCTGCTCGCCGTAACCGCGGCTGTTTCCCTCACGGCCTGTGCCAAGGAGCAACCGGAACCCGTTACGGATGCCCCCGCCGCGGAGAACATGCCGGCGATGGCGGCGGAATCGATGCCGTCGGACATGCCCGCAATGCCGGAATCGCACCCGGCGCCAACCGAGCCCAGCGACGACGTCGACCTGTCGGGTATCGAGAAAGCCGAAGGTGGCAAGACCATCGCGGAGATCTACGCCGAGAAGGACCAGCTGGCCGGCCAGGAAATCGTCGTTCGCGGCAAGGTCGTCAAGACGAACGCCGGCATCATGGGCAAGAACTGGCTTCACGTCCGTGACGGTTCAGGCGCGGAAGGTTCGAACAATCTCACCGTGACGACCCCCTTCGTCCTGCCGAATGTCGGCGACACGGTGGTGGTGACCGGGCCACTCGAGTTGGACAAGGATTTCGGCATGGGCTACCAGTACGACCTCATCGTCGAAGATGCCCAGGTCGTCGTGGAGTAGCGCGACCGGGAAAACAAAAGCCCCCGCATGCGAGGGCTTTTGATCCCGGACATGAACCCCGGGGATTGAGCCGCAGCCTTTCCAGCTGCGGCTCAATCATTTTCAGCTCAGCTCAGCTCAGCTCAGCTCAGCTCGACGGCGGCAGGATCACTGCATCGATCACATGGATCACGCCATTGCTGGCAGTCACGTCAGCGGTCACCACGTTGGCGCCGTTGACCGTCACCTTGCCGTAGCTCGACTTGACGTCGATGGTGGCGCCCTGGAGCGTAGCCGGCGAGGCAGAGCTGCCGATGTCGCCACTCATGATCTTGCCCGGCACCACGTGGTACAGCAGGATCCCGGCGAGTGCGTCCTTGTTTTCCGGCTTGAGCAGGTTCTCGACCGTCCCTTCCGGCAACTTGGCGAACGCTTCGTCGGTGGGTGCGAACACGGTCAGCGGACCGTCACCCTTGAGCGCGTCGACGAGCCCGGCAGCTTCGGCGGCGGCCAGCAGCGTGCCGAAAGACCCGGCAGCCGCAGCGGTTTCCACGATGTCTTTCGAGCCGTGCGCGGCCTTGTCCGAGTGGTTGCCGGCCTGCGCGATCGAAGACATGCCGATTGCGGCGGCAGCCAGCATCACGACGCCCGTCAAGACTGCGAGGGGCTTGGCAGAGTAAATTCTTGCAACAGAATGCATACGGTATTCTCCCGTTCGTTGGTACGCCGACAGCCAGGATGGTTGCCGTTACGTGAACTCGCGGATGTCTTCGGTATGCAGGACGGCGCGGATTCGGCGAGTCTCCGCCGAGGAGGCCGTGCAGTGCGTTTCCAGGCGGGCTGTACAGCCTACATGTGCCGGTTTCTATGCCTCGTGCGTAGGCGCTGGGCGCTCTGCACCAGCAGTACGCCCACGCTGATCACTGCCAGGCCGATCAGGTCATCCCGCTGCAACGTGTCGCCAAACGCGATCCAGGCCATCAGCATCGTCACCGGCGGGCCGAAGTAGAACAGGCTGGCAACCCGTGTCGCGTCCATGCGCTCGATGAGGCGCCACATCAGGTCATAGGCGGCAAGCGAAACCGCGAAGATCAGCCAGCCTAGGATGGCGGCGAACTCTACGGTCCAGTGTGTGGCCATTCCCTCGAGTGCGATGGCGGGGATTAAAGCGACCAGCCCGGTCGCGACGCACTGGTAGAACAGCGCCAGCGCCACGGGGATATGATCGGCCGGTGTGTAGACCTCGATCCGGCGTTGCAGCAGGCTGGCGACGGTGAAGGCGATGACTGCGCCGAACGGCACCAGGTAGGCCGGCAGCGAGGGTCCGTCGTCCAGGCCGGCGCGGCCGAGCACTGCGATCAGCACGCCCGCAAAACCGACGCCCAGGCCTATCCAACTGATGGTCGAGGTCGGTTCACCGGTTACCCGCCCGGACAACGCGCCGACGGTCATCGGCTGCAAGGCCACCACCAGCGCAACGATCCCTGCGGGAATGCCGAGTTGCAGGGACAGCATCACGCAACTCAGCCAGATCCCATGTGCGAACAGGCCGACCACGGCCGTGAGCCCCACTGCCCGGGGGCCCGGCCAGTACAACCGGCCACGCATCGCGAGATAGACCAGCAAGACAAGCGCCAGCAGTCCATAGCGCCACGCGAGGAGGGTGAAGACGCCGGTGTAATCCAGGCCGAATTCGGCGCCGATGAAGCCCGAGTTCCATAGCAGCACGAACCCGATGACGAGCAATGCGTTGCCTTGTTGCGAGGATGCGGGCATGGATTAGGGTCTTGAGAGCCAGTAGAATCAGGCGCCACAGCATCAGCTGCGGGTGTAGTTCAATGGTAGAACAGTAGCTTCCCAAGCTACGAACGTGGGTTCGATTCCCATCACCCGCTCCATTCCTGGCGCTGTCCCTGCCCCTACCCTGACCGGTCCCGGCGGCGACGAGCGTCGCGGAGGATGACGCGCGCGGCGTTCCTCCCTGGCAACCCGGTGACGCCACCGCCCGGATGGGCCCCCGAGCCGCACAGGTACAAGCCGGGCAAGGCGCCGCGATAGTCGGCCTGCCCGAGCAGAGGACGCGCGCTGAACAGCTGGTCGAGTCCCAGGGCGCCGTGGAAGATGTCGCCGCCCAGCAATCCGTATTCGCGCTCGAGATCCAGCGGTGAGAGGAGGCGGCGGCCGAGGATGCTGCTGGTGAAGTTCGGCGCATGCTGGTTCACGGTGGCGATCGCCAGGTCGGCGAAGGTTCCCCGGTGATCGTCCCAGCCGCCGTCGGGCGTGGGATTCACGTGCTGGCAGAACAAACTCGCGACATGTTGGCCGGCAGGCGCCAGCGTGTCGTCCAGGGTAGATGAAATCACCATCTCCACGACCGGCTCACGCGCCCAGCCCGGGTTGTGCTCCCGCGAGCGCGCGTCGAAGTAGGCGCGCTCGAAATAGCGCAGGGAGTCGCCGATGAGAATCCCGCTGGCATGGTGCGGCTGTAGGTTGGTCCCCGGGGCAGCGTTGAAATCGGGCAGTTCGGCGAGCGCCAGGTTGATGCGAAAAGTGCCCGATCCGCAGCGGTAGCGGCCGAACCGTTCCAGCATCTCCGGATCGAGGTCGGCCGGATCGAACATCTGGGTGTACAGCAGCTTCGGGTTCACTGCGGCCACGACCTGGCGGGCGCGCAGCACGCTGCCGTCGGCCAGCACCACGCCGGTGGCGCGGCCGCCGTGGACCTCGATGCGCTCGACCGCCGCGTTGCAACGGATGTCCACGCCGCGGCTGCGCGCCTCGGTGGCGATCGCCTCGCTGATCGCGCCCATGCCGCCGACGGCATGGCCCCACGCACCCGATTTGCCGTTGACCTCGCCGAACACGTGGTGGAGCAGCACATAGGCTGTGCCGGGCGTGTAGGGGCTGGCAAAATTGCCCACGATGGCGTCCCACCCGAGCACCGCTTTCAGGGGGTCGGACTCGAACCAGTCATCGAGCAGGTCCCCGGCGCTCTTGGTGAACAACTCCAGCAGGTCGCGGCGGCCCCGCATGTCGAGGCCCTTCAATTTACGCGCGACCGACCACGACGCCAGCCAGTCGGCCATCACGAACCGGTCCGACAGGTTCGGCGGCGTCTCGCCGGCGAGCGCGCGCAGCACCACAACCACCCGCTCCAGCATGGCGATCCACTTCGGCAACCGCTCGGCATCCCGCGGGGAGAAGCGCGCCACCTCCGCCGCGGTCCCGGGTCCGCCGCAGCGGAACGCCGTGCCGTCGGCAAGCGGCAGGAAGTTGGCCAGCGGCCGCTCGACGATTCGCAGCCCATGTTCCGCGAGGCGCAGCTCCGCAATGATCCGCGGGTTCAGCAGGCTGACCGTGTAGCTGCAGCTCGAGTTGCGAAAACCCGGATGGAAGGTCTCGGTCACCGCCGCGCCGCCGAGGACGGCACGCCGCTCCAGGACAGTCACCTGCAGTCCGCGACCGGCCAGGTACGCCGCGCAGACGAGCCCGTTGTGGCCGCCGCCGATGATAATGACGTCCGCTGGCTGCTTCGGGGTCATCGGGTCTCTCGGGGCACGGCGGGATTGCCGGGCACTCTAGCCGCCTCAGGCAGGAACACCAAGCCCGCGGGCCGACTCTAACGGCTGGAGAGTGGCTCCGCCGTCACGATGTCTATGGCCCGGCGCCGAGCCTGGTAGTGCGCGTGGCCTAGAATAGTTTCACGCAACCCGATATCCGGCGCATGATGCATCCGGGCCGGATCTGCGGAGGTGAGTCCAGATGAGAAAATTTTTCGTAACCAGTTTTTTGGTCGTCGTCCTCGCGGCATGTGCCACGAGTCCGACCGGTCGTCGGCAGCTGATGCTGGTCTCGCCGGACCAGGCGATTGCT
>Ga0102941_1000572_pt1 | contig 17267 bp, 6 predicted proteins | sample SalPonR2_C_D2_MG_FD_79281 | JGI IMG/M metagenome (GOLD analysis project Ga0102941, IMG submission 79281) | Salt pond soil microbial communities from South San Francisco under conditions of wetland restoration - Salt Pond MetaG R2_C_D2_MG | ecosystem: Environmental > Aquatic > Marine > Intertidal... | reverse complement strand
ACATAGATCGCTGCAGATTCTCTAGTATCATTGGTGTCTTTTTTAAAGGCCCACCCGTAAAAAACTATTTTTTTGCCCGATACGGTGTTGTATAGGGTAGAAATAATATTATCTGCGAAACGTCGCTTTTGATAATCGTTCATGATAATCACCTGTTCCCAATAATCCGCTACTTCTTGCAAACCAAAACTTCTTGAAATATAGACCAGATTTAAAATGTCCTTTTGGAAACAAGAACCCCCAAAACCTACAGAGGCATTGAGGAATTTTGGACCTATCCTGCTATCGGTACCAATAGCCCGGGAAACTTCGGCTATGTTGGCATCGGTACGCTCGCAAAGCGCTGAAATGGCGTTAATAGAGGAGACACGCTGCGCCAAAAAGGCATTGGCCACTAACTTTGACAATTCCGAGGACCATACATTGGTCTGTAGGATTCGCTCTTTGGGCAACCAGTGCTCATAGATGGCACTTAAGGTATCTTTAGCTGCCTTTCCAGACGGCGTATCGTCCCCTCCGATCAAAATACGATCCGCATGCAATAAATCGTCAATTGCTGTGCCTTCCGCTAGAAATTCTGGATTGGAAAGAATCTCAAAATGTACTTGATTTCCTGTATTGTCCAAGATACTCTTAATAGCACTAGCGGTACGTACCGGAAGGGTAGATTTTTCTACGATGATTTTGTCATTTGTTGCTACTTTGGCGATATTACGGGCACAGAGTTCTACATGTTTTAAGTCCGCGGCCTGCCCTTTTCCCTTACCATAGGTTTTGGTCGGGGTATTTACAGATATAAAAATGATTTGCGCTTCCGCTATGGCCTGGTCTACTTGGGTCGAGAAAAAGAGATTTTTGTTTCGATTTGCAGCTACGATTTCCTTTAAACCCGGCTCATAAACCGGCAGATTGTCTAGGTTAGTGTCGTTCCAAGCATCGATTCGCTCTTGATTAATATCTACTACCGTAACTTTTATTTCAGGGCATTGACTGGCAATCACAGACATGGTAGGCCCGCCAACATAACCGGCACCGATACAACAAATGTGAGTAATTTTTTTCATGTTATTTATTTTGATTTTTAAGTTTTTATTACAAGTATATAAAGGTTACTAACAGACTTCAACGAAGCCCAATGATATGTATTATAATCTTAACACAAGGGTAGCGTGAAGGTCTTTTACATCATAACCGTCTTGTTCATTACTTTTTAATTCGCACTACTTTATGCAAAGCTTACAAAGATAATTGATTTTTTTTGGCTTTTGTCGTTCAGTAGTTTGTTAAAAGGGTTCTGTTGTAAGTATTGAAAACTTTAACGGTTGGTATTTCAAATAATTGTAAGAGCCCAACCCAAATTGATAAAATGACTTGGCTTATCTATTTTGGTCGGGTCACGAAACACGCTTGAGCGTCAACACTTTTTTAACAGAATATCTGAAGGATTAGAGGACAGAATTCATTTAGGTTCCCCTAAGGGCTAGGTTAAAACAAGATAATTTCTTGCAGAGTGTTACTAGTTGTCTTTTTGTTCGAGTCAAGGTTGAGCTTACTTCGAGAAGGAATTTTGGCTTGTGATGGGCAAAAAAATAAATCTATTAAAAATTGATTAATAGTTTGTTGAGAATAGTTGCATCCGGAATTTTTTAATTCTGTACCTCCTTGGCTTTAGTTTTCGGGGTAAACCCAACATCTACCTTTCATTTTGTTCGACGAATGTGTTGACAATACTTTCGGTATAGTTTTGAAATTCTTTACCGTCAAAAGGTAGTCTAAACGCTTGGTTTTTTATACTCGGATTTTTGCTCTAGGCTTTGGACCGCACCTCTTATCTCATGTCTATTGTCTCTTCTCTCTTTTCAACCCCTTTATTTTGAAGTTTATAGTTTTTTAAGCTAAAAATGAATTATACCTTAGGTATTATAATATCTTCGTAAAACGAACTAAAAAGAAGTATATTTTGAAAAAAATACTGATAACAGGGGGTGCCGGATTTTTAGGGTCCCATCTCTGTGATAGATTTATTAATGAAGGCTACCATGTCATTGCCATGGATAACCTTATTACAGGGGATTTAAAGAATATAGAGCATCTATTTCATTTGGAGAATTTTGAGTTTTACCACCATGATGTCACCAAATTTGTACACGTGCCAGGTCATTTGGATTATATCTTACATTTTGCCTCTCCGGCAAGTCCCATAGATTATTTGAAAATACCCATCCAAACCTTGAAAGTAGGCGCTATGGGTACCCATAATCTGTTGGGTCTGGCCAAGGAAAAGCAAGCACGTATCTTAATTGCTTCTACCTCTGAAATTTATGGTGACCCTTTGGTACATCCACAAACGGAAGCCTATTACGGCAATGTTAACACCATCGGACCCCGTGGCGTTTATGATGAGGCGAAACGTTTTATGGAATCTATAACCATGGCCTATCACCGTTTTCATGGATTAGATACGCGAATCGTAAGAATATTTAACACTTATGGCCCTAGAATGCGCCTCAATGATGGTAGGGTCATACCAGCTTTTATAGGGCAGGCATTGCGGGGAGAGGACCTTACGGTTTTTGGAACAGGGGAACAAACACGCTCTTTCTGCTTTGTTGATGATGAGGTCGAAGGTATTTACAGGCTATTGTTGAGTGATTATGCATTGCCTGTTAACATAGGTAACCCCAATGAGATAACCATTAAGGATTTTGCGGAGGAAATTATTAAACTAACGGGTACCGATCAAAAAATAATATTCAAACCCCTGCCTCAGGACGACCCCTTACAACGGCAGCCTGATATTTCTAAAGCGCGAGAAATTTTGGATTGGGAACCAAAGGTGAGCAGGGAAGAGGGAATGGCCAAGACCTTTGCCTATTTTAAAACCCTACCTGAGGAAGAACTGTATAAACGAGATCATAAAGATTTTAGTGACTATAATAAAGAATAGTGAATAGGATTTGATAGTTAGATTAACTCCTAGGTATGACATTGAGCGTGAACGAGACAATTTCAAAGCGATAAAACCTAGGAGTTTCTCAACCCCACCCTTAGTGGGTTTTTAAAAAAGTTTTGACTAGCTAACAGGAAACGATTAGCAATTTTTTAGGAATACGTCAAGTAGTTTTCGCCCGTTACCAAAATAGTGTAATTTCTGAGCCATATTCACAGTCGTAAAGGTGGTTGGGCAGAAATCATATAGGATTCCTTAGTAGGTAAGGTAAAACAAGAGGAGTTTTAGCTAGAGTTTAACCTTACTAAGCCCTAGTCTTTTAATTGCAATAAATTGATTTTCATATAGTTATATTTTTATTCTTCAACTTATACAGTTAATCGGATACTATTTCTTTTAATTTAAGTTTAGGTGTAGCCAAACTTTGGAACTAGAATAAAAAGGAGGGGTTAATTTTTCATTTTCAGTAATTGACCGATATAATTTTATGTTAAACGAAATAACGGTTAATTTTAAGATGTTACCATAAAGTATATGTAATTTAGCTTTAGATTAACAAATAGATGGTTGTGGTTGACATTAATAAAAAAATTTGGCTTTCTTCTCCACATATGGGGGAAATGGAACAGGTTTATGTAAAAGAGGCATTTGACACCAATTGGTTAGCACCACTTGGCCCAAACGTAAATGCCTTTGAGGATGCCATCGCCGATTCTTTAAAAGAGAATGTAAAAATTGCCGCGCTTAGTTCAGGTACGGCTGCCCTTCATTTAGGGCTGAAATTATTAGGAGTAGAAAGCGGTGATATGGTAATTTGCCAGAGTTTTACATTTTCCGCTTCAGCAAACCCGATCTGTTATTTGGGAGCTATTCCAGTTTTTGTGGATAGTGAGACGGACACTTGGAATTTGTCTCCTGCGTTATTGGAGAATGCTATCCAAGATTGTATCAAGAAAGGGAAAAAACCTAAGGCCATTATAGCTGTTCACTTGTATGGTATGCCTTACAAGGTAAAAGAAGTCAAAGCTATTTCGGAAACTTACGGTATCCCTATATTAGAAGATAGTGCCGAGGCTTTGGGAAGCACATGTAATAGGCAAGCCTGCGGTACCTTTGGCGATATTGGTGTTTTATCCTTTAATGGAAATAAAATTATTACGACTTCTGGAGGTGGTGCTTTGGTTTCCAGAAATACGGATTATGTAAAAAAAGCAATCTTCTTAGCAACGCAAGCTAGGGATGAAGCCCCACATTATCAACATTCCCAACTAGGCTATAACTATAGGATGAGTAATGTTCTAGCGGGTGTGGGCAGAGGGCAGATGCTCGTTTTGGAAGATAGGGTTATGGCCAGAAGGAGAAACTATGAGCGCTATCACGAGGAACTCGGCAGTTTACCGGGAATTGAATTTTTATCCGAACCCTCTGGTTATTTTTCCAACAGATGGTTGAGCTGCGTGCTTACGCCTTCATATAAGGTACGGGAACAACTAAGATTGGCTTTATTAGAGCAAAATATTGAATCCAGACCGTTATGGAAGCCCTTGCACTTACAACCTGTCTTTGAAAATTTCCCGAAATTTACCGATGGTACCGCTGAGGATTTGTTCAACAGAGGACTTTGTTTGCCAAGTGGGTCCAATCTTAGCCACGATGACCTAAGTTGTGTTATTCAAAAAATAAAATCAACACTTTAAAATTATGTTACAAAAATACTTAACCGATAGCGCACAACGATACGCATCAAAATGGCTGGTGCTATGTATTGATTTGGTAGCGGTCGCTTTTTCTTTTGTGCTTTCATACCTAATCAGATTTAACCTTACCTTAGACTTCGAAGTCGGTAGTTTATTGGTGCAACTTCCATGGATTTTGGTAGTGTCCCTCTTGGCTTTTTTGGTGGTAGGGTCATATAAAGGGGTAGTGCGGCATACAGGAATCCGCGATGTGTACAATATTTTTAATGCTATTTGTCTTTCTAGTATATTAATAATCTTTTTGGTAATGGCCAATAGACAATTTGATACTATAACTAGTTTCACCATTCCTTTGTCCATTATTATCATCCATAGCTTGATCAGTTTTGTTGTTCTTACGGCATCACGGTATGTGTTTAAGGCAATGTACGAGAAGATTACCGGGGGAATAAAAGTAGCTAAAAATGTGATTATTTACGGTGCAGGAAATTCGGGGATACTTACCTATGGGGCATTGACCAACCACTCCAAAAGTGACGTCAAAGTCATTGGTTATATTGACGACGACCGAAAAAAAATAGGTAAAAACATTAATGGTGTTCCTGTTTTTGGTGAAAACGTGCTGACGAAAGAATTCATTAGTAAAAAAAATGTAACCGAAATTATTTTTAGTATTCAAAATATAGATGCTAAAAATCTGAGAATTAAGGTAGAGGACTTGGTTGATTTACCTGTTATGGTAAAAATTGTCCCACCGTTTGAAGATTGGATTAACGGAGAGTTAAAGGTTTCCCAAATTAAACAGGTTCAAATAGAAGACCTGTTGGATCGTGCGCCAATTCAGATTAAGAATACCAATATTGAAGCTGAGCTACTGAATAAAAGTGTTTTGGTTACCGGTGGTGCAGGTTCTATTGGGAGCGAAATTGTTAGGCAAATTTGCAACTATTCATACAGCTCGTTAATCATAATTGACCAGGCAGAGTCTGCCTTATACGATCTTCAACAAGAGTTAAAGCAAAATGGCTTCCATAATTTTATTCCCATAGTGGGTGATATACGGGACAAGAGTAGGATGAACAAAATTTTTGATGAATACCGCCCCAATATAGTTTTTCATGCGGCAGCGTATAAGCATGTGCCACTTATGGAGAACAACTCCTACGAGGCCATTAAGATTAACATTGCGGGTACTAAAATTGTTGCCGACCTTTCTTTAATACATGGGGTAGAAAAATTTGTGTTCGTATCTACCGATAAGGCCGTGAACCCTACCAATGTTATGGGGGCCAGCAAACGTATTGCGGAAATGTATATTAGTTGTATGCATCAAGAAGGTAAGACCAAGTTCATCACCACCCGGTTTGGTAATGTGTTGGGTTCTAATGGTTCGGTAATTCCTTTATTTAGAAAACAAATAGCCAATGGAGGGCCATTGACATTGACTCATAAAGAAATTACGCGGTACTTTATGACGATTCCAGAAGCCTCTCAATTAGTATTAGAGGCCGGCGCCATGGGAAAAGGGGGGGAGATATTTATATTTGATATGGGAGAATCGGTCAAAATATTGGACTTGGCCAAGAACATGATAAAATTATCAGGACTTAACTATCCCGAAGATATAGATATCAAAATTACAGGCTTAAGACCAGGAGAAAAGTTACATGAAGAACTGTTGGCCAACGGTGAAAATACGCTTCCGACTTACCATCAAAAAATAAAGATAAGTAAGGTAAGGGACCTCGATTATGCGAAGACTCGTTCAAAAATAGACGAACTTTGCATTACGAATATGTTCTTTAATGGGAATACGGTAAAATTAATGAAGGAAATTGTACCTGAATATGTTTCGAAAAATTCCCACTTTTGTGTATTGGACAAACCGATGGATAACGTGGATATTATAGAGAAAAATACTTTAAAAATAGTAGAACCCTAACTCTTAACGAAAAAACACTAGATAAATACCTTTGAAGAATGAGTAAATTAAGAATAGAAATGAAGATTATTGCTTTCTACGGTGTCATTGGATTGCTTTTAGGTTCCTGTGCCTCTAGAAAGGATATTGTTTATTTTCAGGATGCCAAAGACTATGAAACCATTGTTAGTAATAATACGCAAAACAATACGTTTAAGGTCAATGACGTAATCGGGATAAATGTTTCGACCCTAGACCCTACAGCAAGTGTTCCCTTCAATTTGTTCAATACTGCCCGTAATGAAGGAGGCTTTGGGCAACCACAACAATTAGATTACATTGTCGATAAAAACGGGGAAATTGATTTCCCGGTATTGGGAACGGTAAAGGTCATTGGGCTTAATCCACAAGAGACCAAAGAGCTATTAAAGGAAAAATTAAAGCCCTATTTAAAAGATCCAATCATTAATATCCGTTTGCGAAACTTTAGGGTAAGCGTATTAGGTCAGGTAAACAGGCCTGGAACCTATGAGGTCAATGGGGAGCAAATTACCGTTATGGAGGCCATAGGTTTGGCCGGGGATATTGGTATTAAGGGAAGGCGAGATAACGTGCTAATAGTAAGGGATTTTAATGGGACTAAGGTTTATACCCGTGTAGATCTTACTAGCAAGGAGGTCTTGAGTTCTAATGCATACTACCTAACCCAAAATGATGTGGTGTATGTGGAACCGAATAAATCTGCAGTTACCCAATCTACATTAGATGTTAGAACGGGCTATGCGATTTCAATAGCATCAGTACTAATTACTTCTACTATCCTTTTTATTACCAGAAACTAACTAGTTTAGTATAGATAGTCTTAATCAAAGTTTTTTATGAGTATTTCAGAACAAAAAGAGGATATAAAAACGATTGTTACTGGTTATATAAAGCATTGGAAATGGTTTTTGGGAAGTGTTCTATTGGCCTTGGTTTTGGCTTTCGTTTATATAAGGTATACCATTCCTGAATATGCGGTTAAATCCCAAATTCAAATCGTTGAGGAAAAAAATGCAACCGATGGAATGAGTGTGTTTCAAGACCTTAATATTCTTGGGGGTAGTTCTAAAAAAGTAGAGGACGAAATTCAAATTTTGACCTCTAGGTCAAATTTTATTGAAGTTGTTAAAGAATTAGGAATCAACGTTAAATATACGGCATTTGGCAATGTCATTAATTCAGAAGTTTATGAGAAAACACCAATAAACATCAATTTTATAGCAGCGGATTCAATTATCCATAATGCTACTTTTGAGTTTTTTATTGAGTTTACTTCCGAGACTAGTTTTGGTTTTACTGAATTGGAAGATGTTCCTTTTAAAAGCTATTCTTTTGGAAACGGAATATCAACACCTATTGGTGACCTTGTAATAACACCAAAAATAGAGGACACTGAAAATTTAATTGGAAAGAAATTGAAAGTCTCCATAAGCCCTGTAGCTGAGGTTGCACGTGCATTGAAGTTGGAAGTAGAAGTTTTCGCAACCGATGAATTTTCCAATATCCTTGAGATTTCGATGAAAAGTACCCTACCAAAAAAGGCAAAGGACATAACCAATAAATTAGTCGAGATTTACAATGAAAATGCCATTGAAGAAAAACGTCGTATTGCCGATACTACTTCTGAGTTTATCAATGACCGAATTCAATTAATTTCAGGTACACTTACTTCAGTAGATCAAGATGCACAGGAACTGTTGACGGAAAAGGGAATGACTGGATCCGGCTTGGAAGTGGGCGCCGCGGTGCAGGTGAGTGCGGGTAGCCGTCAAAGTTTAGAAAATACCAAGGTACAGCTACAAATGGTAAGCGGACTCAAAGAGTATGTTGATGGTGAAACAGGATATGATGAAATGCCGGTAATAGACGTGGGTAGTGTGCCTTTAAATCAGGCAACCATGCAGTATAATACCTTGGTGGCAGAGCGTAAACGGTTATTGAAAAGTGCAGATGAACAAAACCCGATGATTGTAAATTTAGACGAGCAGTTGGATGGGCTTAAAAGCACAATGCAATCCAGTCTAGCATCTTTGGAGCGTAACGTTGGAATGAACGTAAGTACCTTACAGAACCAATTGGGAAGAATTCAAGGAACGATATACTCAGCACCGGAAAACCAAAGGGAACTGCGGAACATTACCCGAAAGCAAGAAACAACAGAAAGTTTGTATTTGTATTTATTGCAAAAAAGGGAGGAATCCCAGATTGCATTTGCATCGGCCTCCCCAAAATCCAATATTATCGATAGGGCCTATGTGGCCAGTCCATTTCCGGTGAAACCTAAAAAGTCCATTACCTATCTTGCGGCGATAATGCTAGGTTTGCTTTTTCCATTTGGTGTTATTTATGTGAGGGACTTATTGGACACCAAAATTCACAATAAACATTCCTTGGAAACCTTGGTCAGCGACGTTCCGGTTTTAGGCGAACTTCCTAAATTAGGTAAAAAAGTAGGAAAATTGATTATTAAGGATGATCGTTCAATCTTGGCAGAGGCCCTACGCATAATTCGAACCAATTTGGATTATCTCATAAAGACCAAAGAAAAGATAAACGGTAAAAAGAACAATATCATTTATGTTACATCCAGTGTTCCAGGAGAGGGGAAAACCTTTACCTCTACAAATTTAGCCATGATTTTGTCCAGCACACAAAAAAAGGTGGTGCTAATAGGTGCTGACATACGTAATCCAAAATTCTATTCTTTTTTTACTGGGGATGACATAGATAAGCTAAAAGGCAAAAATAAGTATAAAGATAAAGGTCTTACCGATTACTTGTTTAATAACCAACTTAAACCTGACGATATCATAAACCCTATGTTAGTGCACCACAACACGTTCGATGTCGTTTATTCCGGAAAAATCCCACCTAATCCCGCTGAATTGTTGATGAGTAATCGTGTAAAGGAACTATTGGATAATGTATCCGAAATATATGACTATGTTATTGTGGATACAGCTCCAATAATGGTAGTAAGCGACACCCTTTTGATTAGTGAATATGCGGATCATATGATCTACCTTACCCGTGCTGGTATAACGGAGAAAAAGGCCGTTGAATATCCACTTCAATTATTGAAGGAAGGAAAACTAAAAAATGTCTCTTTTGTGGTAAACGATGTCAATGAAGGAAATTTGGGATACGGAGGCAAATATGGCTATGGCTATGGAAAAGTCACTAAAAAATGGTGGAAATTTTAAAGTAAGAAGTAATCCAAACAAGTAGTAAGGATTAGGCTTTATTATCAAGTCCTTTGGCAATACCCTGACATAATTTTACTGGTACCTCAGTTTCTATACGCATGCTTCCATAGTAACAGCAAGCGAATAGGCAAGTCTCCTTCTCCATCTATTGCCCACTACGTTTCTTGGAGTATTTGAAAGGAATTTCGTTCCATGAGATAGGCTTCTGCATTTTAGATGTAGTATGTTTTGGTTCACTGCATGGGTTTAACTTCATTTTTAGATATGAAGTTGTCGTTTATTCAGGGCTAGGTGGGGTATTTAAATAGTTTTATTTTGCAACGCAACAAGTTAAAAATACAGGGTTTTGAAATATTATTTTTCAATTAAATAATATAAATTTTCACGTTTTCTGTAGAATGTAAACCGAACTGTAAGTTTGTGGCAATCCTTGTGCATAGTGACATTGTCCTCCTTGTGCATGAATTTGATACGGACCAAAGTGCTGACGTATAGGATGTACATTAAGGATTTTAAATTAACTTATTTTAAATTATACTTTGTTCTTTAACGGGTTTCCTCTTTAGTTAATCGAATAATTACCCGCAATGTTTTTACACCGATTAAAACTGACTTACCTTTGTATACATTCGTTAAACCTTAAGGTTTAGTGAAAAGAAATTATAATGATGTTTTACCATAGAACTATGAAAAATAATTACCCCAAATTGTTAAAAAATTCTTTTAAAATTACTTTAGTGGTTGTTTTTGTTTTATTCTTCCAAACGATAAGAGCCCAAGTCAGTTTTTCCCAAAGCAGTTTGAACCTCAATGGCCTGATGACCATAAAAGGTGCCACGGCGATGGATTTTGGTCCTGACGGACGTTTGTATGTTACCGATTATTCGGGCACGGCTGCGAACAGCGGTTTTGTCAAGGCCTTGACAATCCAGCGCAACGGCCCCACGGCTTATGTGGTGGTAGCTGTGGAGGAGCTCACGGGAGTATCTACTATACAGAACCACAACGATAATGGCACGCTTGCCCCTCCAGCGTTTTCCAACCGCCGCGAAGTTACCGGGCTTACGGTCGCGGGTACTTCCGCGAATCCTGTGGTCTACGTTACTTCCAGCGATATCCGTATAGGGGGAGGGGATGGCACGGGCCAGAAGGATTCTGGCCTTGACACGAATTCAGGGGTAATAACCCGTATGACTAAGACAGGTCCTGAGACATGGGAGGTGGTGGACATCGTGCGTGGCCTTCCCCGCTCGGAGGAGAACCATGCCACGAACGGCCTTAGGCTGGCCACAATCAATGGCACGGACTACCTGATTGTCACCTCTGGCGGTTCCACAAATGCTGGGGGCCCATCGAGTAATTTTGCGTTGATTACTGAATATGCCCTTGGCGGCGCGGTGCTCTCGGTGAACCTCGATCAGATAGCACAATTGCCGGTTTTGAACGACAACGGCAGGAGCTATATCTACGATCTCCCCACTTTGGACGACCCCACCCGTACGAATGCTAATGGGATTAACGATCCGGATTCCCCGGGTTACAATGGAATAGACGTCAACGACCCATGGGGCGGCAACGATGGCCTGAACCAAGCCAAGCTGGTACCGGGGAGCCCAGTACAGATATTTTCACCAGGGTATCGAAACACGTATGACCTTGTGGTCACGCAGAGCGGCGCGGTCTATGTTACTGACAATGGGGCAAATCTGGGTTGGGGTGGCTTTCCTGTGAACGAGGGTGGCGGCAATGCGAATAACGACTATGACCCCGCCGAGCCAGGTAGCCAGTCCCCTTCTGGATCGGAAGTCATTGACAATAAGGACCACTTGGAACTAGTGACCACGAACATACAGAACTATACTTTTGGCAGTTTTTATGGGGGCCATCCCAACCCGATACGGGCGAACCCCACGGGTGCGGGCCTCTACACCGATAACAACAGTGTACTCGGGATGACCGGTGCCCCATTATGGCGAACCCAGACGTACGACCCGGATGGTTCCAGGCCCGGATCCACGACAGACCCCAATGTTGGACTTCCGGTGGACTGGCCGCCTGTTCCCGTCTCGTTGGCAAACCCGGTTGAAGGTGACTGGCGTGGACCAACGGTGCCAAACCCGGACGGTCCTGATGACAATCCAATCGTAGTATGGGGGACCAATACCAATGGTATAACCGAATACACTGCTTCCAACTTTGGCGATGCCATGAAGGGCAACCTTTTGGCTAGTGCGAGCGGTGGTTTTATAAGGAGGGTACAGCTCAATGCCAATGGCACGGCCCAACAGCTGACACAGAACTTTCTATCGGGCATAGGGGGCTTTACCCTTGGTATTACGGCCAATGGGGACGATGAAATCTTTCCCGGCACCATATGGGCTGGTACGCTCAACGGAATCATTGCGGTGTTCGAGCCCCAGGACTTCGTGACCTGTATACAACCTGGGGAGCCGGGCTATGATGCCCTTGCGGATTATGATTTTGATGGTTACACGAACCAAGATGAGTTGGATAACGGTACGGACATCTGTAATGGGGGCTCCCAGCCAACGGATTTCGACAAGATATTAGGAGCACCATTTCTCTCCGACCTGAACGACCCGGACGATGACGGGGACGGGATTTCCGATGCGTTGGACCCGATGCAACTGGGAAATCCGGAAGCCGTTGGCAGTCAGTCGTTCTCCCTTCCCATTTACAACGATCTGTTCAATTTCCAACAGGGCCTTGGAGGAATCTTTGGTCTAGGTCTGACAGGACTCATGAACAATGGGGACACGGGCAATAACTGGTTGGATTGGTTGGACAGGCGTGACGACCCCAGCGTACCGAACCCCAATGATGTGCTTGGTGGGGCCCCTGGCATCATGACCTCGCACATGACCTCGGGGACATCCTTGGGTACATCGAACAGTCAGGAAAAGGGCTATCAATATGGCGTACAGGTAAGCACGGCAACGGGACCTTTTACGGTCACCGGGGCGATGAACGGGTTTACGGGTCCTTTACGGCTTTACGGAAACACGGCCGCGGTCGGCGGGGAGCTGGGCTTCCAGATTGGGGACGGTACGCAGAGCAACTACATCAAGTTCGTGGTGACCACGGATGGCTTTTTGGCGCTTCAGGAAATCGACGACATTCCCCAGGCCCCGATTACTTTTACGCTCCCAATAGCCTCTAGGCCAACGAGCGACATCGTGTTCCATTTTGTGGTAACACCATCCACCGGACAGGTCTCTCTAGAATACCAGATAGACGGCGGTGCGAGCGCTACCTTGGGCACGATTATGGCTCAGGGTAGTATACTGTCGGCAATACAACAGGCGGGAACAGATTTGATGGTTGGTTTTATAGGGACCTCGAATACTCCCGGTGTGGAACTTGAAGGGTCATGGGACCTACTGAACGTGGTGCCCGCGAACAACGAAATTTTTGAACTGCGGTTAAACGCCGGTGGCCCTGGGCTTGCTTTCAACGGTAAGTCCTTCGGCGCCGACCAGTCCTTCAGCGGGGGCCAGCCCTTCAGCAATGTGGACGCCCAAGTCCCGGACCTGTATAAAACCGAGCGCACCTCCAACTCCAAAGTGTTCAGTTACAACATCCCCGTTCCCAGTGGGAGCTATTATGTGACGCTCCATTTTGCAGAGATCTTTTGGGGAGCCCCTGGCGCGGGATCAGGTGGAGGGCTTGGCAGCAGGATTTTTGATGTTTCCTTGGAGGGCTCTTTGGTGCTCGACAATTACGATATATTCGCTGAGGTGGGCGCCGAAACGGCATTGACCAAAGTGTTTCCCGTCACGGTCTCCGATGGGCAGTTGACCATGGTATTTTCCGCTCTGGCAGAAACTGGGGGTGTGGACCAGCCCAAGGTATCGGCAATCGAGGTTATCGAGGACACGGGCCAGGGGATACCGATATCGGTGGCACCGATCGTGGCCCAGACCAGTTTGGTCGGGGAACAGTTGGACGGCAGTTTGAGTGTGGTGGCCTCTGGCGGCGAAGGTAATCTGAGCTATAGTGCAGCGAACCTTCCCCCTGGGCTTTTCATAGAGCCTACTAATGGGCAGATAGGGGGCACGGTTTCGCAGTTTGCCCTTGTTGCAGCCCCGTACAACGTGACCGTAACGGTGGACGATAGCGATGGGGATAGCGCCGATGCGGTGACTATAAGCTTTACCTGGACGATATTCGAAGGGGGCTTATGGACAGATCTTAATGAAAATGAGAACTATACGGCACGCCATGAGAGTTCTTTTGTACAGGCAGGCAACAAGTTCTACTTGATGGGTGGCAGGGAGAATGCCAAGACCATAGATGTGTACGACTACACCTCAAATACTTGGACGGCCTTGACCAATTCCGCCCCCTTTGAGTTCAACCATTTTCAGGCTACGGAGTACAAGGGACTGATTTGGGTGATCGGCGCGTTCCAGACCAATGATTTCCCATTGGAGCAACCTGCGGAGCACATTTGGACGTTCGACCCTTCATCTAACGAGTGGGTACAGGGGCCACAGGTTCCTACCAACAGGCGTAGGGGTTCCGCGGGCCTTGCGGTCTATAATGACAAATTCTATATTGTTGCAGGCAATACTATAGGCCATGACGGGGGTTTTGTAAATTGGTTTGACGAGTACGACCCTGCTACGGGCACCTGGACGGCCCTAGCCAATGCGCCAAGAGCACGGGACCATTTCCATGTGGCCGTGATAGGGGAAAAGCTCTATGTTGCCGGGGGGCGGCAAACAGGCGGCACGGGCGGCTATTTCAATCCGGTGATTCCGCAGGTGGACGTTTATGATTTTTCTTCGTCCACATGGAGCACACTTCCGGCGGGACAGAACATACCTACCCCCCGTGGTGCCCCCATGTCGGTAAACTACAACGGAAAGTTGGTGGTCATCGGGGGAGAAGTACAGAACCAACCGGTATATGGTGTGAATACGGACGATGCGCTCAAGATAACGGAGGAGTACGATCCCTTGACCCAGAGCTGGACTCGTTTGGGGGACATGAACTATGAACGCCATGGCACCCAGGGCATCGTTTCTGGCAATGGTATCTTTGCCATTGCGGGTTCTCCCAAGCGGGGAGGAGGCAATCAGAAAAATATGGAGGTCTTTGGAGCCGATGCCCCAGTGGGCACGGCACTGTCAGCAGGGACTTTATTCGCTCCGAGCTCATTGATGGTAGCCAGCGGCACGTCCGAGTCCCTCTTCTTAGAGGTGTCTGGGGGTAACGTAGGAAAGATTGTCCGCTCTATTGAGATTACAGGCCCCGATGCCTCGGATTTCAGCATTGTATCCGGTTCGCTAACTAACGCTCTTTTGGATGCCAACAGCACCCACGAGATAGTCCTAGCGCTAAACAACGCTGCGGGGGACAGGAACGCAGTGTTGACCTTGAATTACGGAGCATCCTCGACTTTGAACATCGCGTTGTCGAATACCACAGACACAGGTCTTTTGGTGGTCAACCCCGGAACACAGAACAACAACGAGCAAGATGTGGTATCACTACAGATAAATGCCACGGGGGGTACAGGCCTAAGCTATAGTGCTACAGGACTTCCCCCTACCTTGAGCATCGACTCAAGTACGGGACTGATAACCGGAACGGTTTCCGACGGGACTTCGGGTGATGGAGCTTTCATGGAACAGAATGGTCTGGTGGTAGTGGAAGCAGAATCTGGAAATACTTCCGGTTGGGGCACTACCACTGCTGGTGGTGCTACGGGCATCATAGCCAACACCAATAGTTTTAGCGACCAGAACGGAAGTGCTATCCCATACCAAGTTAATATAAGCACCCCAGGGGTATATCGATTTAGCTGGCGTAGCTTCTATAGCGGTTCAAATTCTACCGAAGAAAACGACAACTGGCTCCGTTTCCCAAACAATGATGACGTGTGGTTCTTTGGATTTCAGGGGGCTCCGGACAATGAGGCGGAGATTATCAATAACTTACAGGGAGCGCAGAACAGTATTGTATTTCCTGGCGGTACAACAAGGCAGACGGCTGCGACCACTCCAAATGGGGCCAGCAGCAATGGTTATTTTAAGATTTTCCGTAGTGGTGGCACATCAGAGGTTTACAATTGGCAGGCCCTAACAAGCGATAACAATGGGCATAACGTCTATGTTTGGTTCGAGAATCCGGGTACCTATACCATGGAAATCTCGGAAAGGTCTGCAGGCCATGCCATTGACAAATTCGCACTGTATAAAGTAGATACCTATGGTGCCGGATATAATGCTAATCTGTTTACAAACACTCCTGAATCCCCAAGTGGTGGAGTAGGTCCAGGGGCTGCAGATAACAGTCCTTACAATGTGGAGGTAACGGTAACGGCTCAAGGAAACCCTATGCCCACCGAAACAATAGCGTTTGTATGGAACATTGGAGAGGCGGGCAATCAAGTTCCAATGGCCATTGCAGAGGCTGATATAACTTCTGGTGATGCTCCACTCACAGTGAGTTTTACAGGTAGTAATTCTACCGATGATGTGGGTGTGACAGGATATTTGTGGGACTTTAAGGATGGAACTCCTACAGTAATTACTGCTGATCCTATTCACGAGTTTAGTACACCAGGAAGTTATGAAGTAACATTAACGGTTAGCGATGGAGTTCTTACTAATACATCTACCATTACGATAACAGTAAATGCCCCTGCCAATCTGGCTCCAGTGGTAACCAATCCAGGGGCACAGAACGGAGTGGAAGGTGATGTGGTCACCTTACAGGTAAGCGCGACTGATCCTGAGGGCGATGTTCTGGCCTATTCGGCTACGGGCCTTCCTACGGGACTTTCCATAGATACGGCAACGGGTCTGATAAGTGGTACGATAACTACTGGGGCATCCGTCAACAGTCCTTACGCGGTCGAGGTGACGGTGACGGACGACGGTGTTCCATCGGAATCCACTATGGTGACCTTTACATGGAACGTGACCGATGTGGTTGTGAACTTGGCCCCAGTGGTAACCAATCCAGGGGCACAGAACGGAGTGGAAGGTGATGTGGTCACCTTACAGGTAAGCGCGACTGATCCTGAGGGCGATGTGCTGACCTATTCGGCTACCGGACTACCTACTGGACTGTCCATAGATACTGCTACGGGACTTATCAGTGGTACTATCGCCAATGGCGCTTCTACCAATAGTCCTTACGCTGTTGATATTACGGTAACCGACAACGGTACTCCTTCAGAGTCTACCACGGTTTCATTTATGTGGAACGTAACGGATGTACCTGTTAACCAGGCCCCAGTGGTCACGAATCCAGGGGTGCAGAATGGTGTGGATGGCGATGTGGTATCCTTACAAGTGACCGCAACTGACCCAGAGGATGATGTGCTGACCTATTCGGCTACAGGACTTCCTACAGGGCTTTCCATAGATACTGCTACGGGACTTATCAGCGGGACTATCGCTGATGGCGCCTCTATT
>Ga0102941_1000569_pt1 | contig 17276 bp, 14 predicted proteins | sample SalPonR2_C_D2_MG_FD_79281 | JGI IMG/M metagenome (GOLD analysis project Ga0102941, IMG submission 79281) | Salt pond soil microbial communities from South San Francisco under conditions of wetland restoration - Salt Pond MetaG R2_C_D2_MG | ecosystem: Environmental > Aquatic > Marine > Intertidal... | reverse complement strand
TAAACTTCATAATTTTTGAATATGATTTTTAACGAAGGAGACCATCATAAACCGAGCATCAAATTCGACAAAGAAACCGGAACCCTCTCCGTTACAGGTAGTTCTTATCCTGAAAACGCAGAAAAAGTTTATTATCCAGTTCTGGACTGGCTCAGCGAATTTGATTTTGTGCAAACACCCAAAATGGTACTGCACATTTCATTAAAATATTATAATACTGCCACATCGAAAAAACTTTTTGAGATTATTAAAAAGTACAACCAGGCCTGGAAAAATGGCCAAAAGGCCGAGATACGCTGGGAATACATGAGTGACGATGAAGACATGTTCGAATCAGGAAGATACTACAGCGAACTGGTAGAGGTGCCTTTTCATTTTATTGAAATTCCTGATTAAATATAAATTACTGCCATTCTCGTAAATCCTAAGGACAAAACAACTTTCCAAATTCAGAAAGCACACATTATTCCACATTTACCGTCATTTAAATCAATGACGAAATCTTCTTTTGATTTTTTTTAGAAAAAGCATACTTTAGACTTTATTTCTTTAAAACGACTTTTTTCATGCATATTTTTAAACTTTATATATGAAAGAATCTAAAAAGAAACCACATGACAGTGAGGCCCATCTAAAAAGTAACAAGCGTTATTTCGATGTAGATGGGCCAGTTTTTTGGCCGGCAGCCGTTTTAATTGTTTTATTTATTGCTGTTACCCTGATCATCGGTAAACCGATGGAGAAGGTTTTTTCATCTGTACAGGATAATATTTCTGATTATGGTGGTTGGTTTTTTGTGCTCTCGGTAAACTTTTTCCTTTTTTTCGTATTCTTCATTGCCTTTAGTAAACTTGGAAAGATCAGGCTCGGGGGTGATCGGGCAAAACCTGAGTTCTCACTTGGCGCCTGGTTTTCGATGCTATTCAGTGCCGGAATGGGCATCGGTATTCTGTTCTGGAGCGTTGGCGAGCCCATGAATCACTTTATGAACCCTCCCCAGGGAGAAGCCGGGACGGTAGAGGCTGCGAGACTCTCCATGGAAACCACCTTTCTTCACTGGGGCTTGCACGCATGGGGTATATATGCCCTTGTCGGTATGGCGCTGGCATTCTTCACTTTTAACAAAAAACTACCACTGACCATCAGTTCGGTATTCTACCCCTTGCTGGGAGAAAAAGTTCATGGTCCCTGGGGAAAAGTCATTAATGTACTAGCCGTAGTAGCGACGCTATTTGGATTAGCCACTTCGCTTGGTATGGGTGTGCAACAGGTTAGCGCCGGCCTGGCTCATTTGTTCGACCTACCTGATACAGTTACTTCCCAGGTAATTCTAATCACCCTGATTACTTTTGCTGCAACCGGTTCGGTTATAGCAGGTTTAAGTGGCGGTGTGAAGCGTTTGAGTCAGCTTAACATGTACCTGGGAGCCTTGTTTTTATTGTTCATGCTTCTGGTAGGGCCTTCATTATTTATTTTCGACTCATTCGTGCAAAACCTGGGAACCTATGTGCAAAATTTCTTTGAGCTTTCTTCATGGACCGAAACTTACCAGCAGTCTGACTGGCAAAATGGGTGGACCGTCTTTTACTGGGCATGGTGGATTAGCTGGTCCCCGTTTGTAGGTATGTTTATAGCCCGCATTTCACGTGGCCGTACTTTGAAAGAATTTGTCCTTGGCGTACTCATCGTGCCTACCTTACTAACCTTCTTTTGGTTATCAACTTTAGGCGGAAGCACAATGTATTTGGAAATAAATGCCATGGCCGATATTGCAGGAGCTGTTTCTGAAAATGTGGCAACCTCATTGTATGTGCTCCTTGAACAGTTTCCATTGTCGCTAATCACATCCAGCGTTGGAGTAATACTGGTTACCAGTTTTTTTGTAACTTCTTCCGACTCTGGCTCATTGGTGGTAGATAGTTTAACTGCAGGAGGGAAACTTGATGCACCGGTCCCTCAACGCATTTTCTGGGCACTTACCGAGGGAGCTGTTGCTGCCGTATTGTTGATTGGCGGTGGTTTGGGCGCACTCCAAACAGCAGCCATATCCACTGGTCTGCCGTTTGCTATTTTACTCATTATCTTAGCATTCAGTTTACTCAAAGGCTTACGGATGGAATATAGCAACATGATGGAAGTGAAAAGAGAAGAGGAACGCAAAGAATACCAGGATACAATTGCCAATTTGATACGCAAACGCGAAAAAGCAAAATCATCCGGCAAAAGTGATGAACAAAAATAAAAATCGTAAACTCAATAATTTAACACTATGTATCAACTTGATCATATATTAGTTTGTCTCGACCTTACGGACATGGATGATTTCCTTGTTCGTTACAGCAACTTCATGGTGGATAAATTTAAGCCCAAAAGCATTACGTTCATGCACGTGGTGCGGTCTTACGATATCCCAAAAGAAATTTTGTCAACTTTTTCAGAAATGGATGCACCACTCACAGAGATTGTGAAAGAAGAGGTGCAGGAAAAAGTTGATGAACATTTTATGCATAAAAACGACATTGAAACCATTGTAACCGTAAAGGAAGGTTATACGACCGAAACCATTGTACAGTACAGCCAAAAACATAACATTACACTTACCCTTATGGGCAAGAAAATTGGTTACAAAGGACGCGGTGGAGTAGTACGAAAGGTACTGAGCATTACACCATCTTCAGTACTGCTCATAAGTGAAACCACGCAACACAAAATTGAGCATGTGATGGTGCGCATGGATTTTACCAAAATTGCAGGAATAACCATGAAAATGGCTGAGCAACTTCATGAATTAACTGGAGCCAAAATATCATGCCACCATGTGTACAAGTTACCACTGAAATATTTCCCTCAAAACCGACCTGAGGATGATGAAAAGCTACAAATGCATGTAGAAAAACACAGTAAAAAAGAGTACGAGAAATTTGCAAAACGCCTAAAAATAGACACTAAAGCTATCCCATGCACATGGACGCTTGATGTAGAAAATGAAGAAGCCCATATTCTGTATAATCAGGCTTTGAGCATTCAGGCAGATATGATTTTAATTGGTTCAAAAATTAAATCTGAGATGGCCGATGTAATTCTTGATACGACTTCAGAAAAACTGGCCGGTCCGGAGAAAAATATTCCGGTATTTGTAGTCAAAGACCGCAAGCAAACCCTTGGTTTTTTAGAAGCATTGTTTGATTAAATTTATTCATTATGATAAAACAAGCATTCACATATTTACTGGCAATTTCCATGAGCCTCTTTCTGATGAGCTCATGCGATTTTGAAACCGTTGATGAGGAAAAAGAAAGAAGTATCAAACTGGTTTATACCGATTGGTCAGAAAGTGTGGCGTTGAACCACCTCTCAACTTATCTTCTGGAAGAAAAACTTGGGTATAATGTAATCACAAAGCTTACCAATGTTGAATCAGCCTATGCTGAGTTGGCAGAGAGAAAAGCCGATGTTTTTACAGACGCCTGGTTACCAAAAACACAGGAAAAATATTACACCCGATATGCTGAAAATCTTGAGAAAGTGAGCATCATCTACCCGGAAGCACGCACGGGATTTGTTGTGCCTGATTACAGCCCATTGAAGACTATCAAGGACCTGCGATCTCACACCCAACCTATTGTCGGAATTGACTCAGGAGCGGGAGTTATGCACAAAGCCCGTTTGGCTTTAGAATCATATAATCTTCAAACACCATTGGAAAGTCTTTCAGAGAAAACAATGGTATCAAAGCTTGAAGATGCCTTGAAACGTCGAAAAGAAATTGTGGTAACCGGTTGGGAGCCTCATTGGATATTTGCCCGGTACGAAGTCAGATTTTTGGAAGATCCTGACAATTTGTTTGGTGAAAAAGAGAAAATTTATGCCATCAGTCGCAAAGATCTGGCATCAAAACACCCTGTGGCTGTGCGGTTTTTTGAACGTATGCAACTTTCCGAAAAGCAACTCAACACCCTGGTCTATGAAATCCGTGTAGCAGAAGACCCAATTCAGGGAGTCAAAAAATGGATTAAACATAACGAATATGTTGTAAACCAATGGGTCAAAGACTTAAAACCAGTACGGAAAAAGATAATGTAACGCAATCCACAGCAAATTGACTACCGCAGATATTAAAACCCGGTTCATCGGCAGGCGAACCGGGTTTTTTGTATAAAAAAACAAAACACAGGTAGGGTAATTGGGTTTTTATGCGGTACAGTTATAAAAGATTGTTTAACCAAAAATTTATAACTATGAAACGAATTATTTTTTTAATCATCAGTCTTACAACCCTGACCTACTTAAGTTGCGAAAAAGAAGAAGATCTGGTTTCCAGTGACACATTGCTGTCTGATGAAGAAAAGGCTATGATAACAGATGATGCAGCAGCCGATGATGCTACAGAAGCACTCGAATATGAAGTAGATTATTTTACAGGCACTGCGCAATCGCTTTCCAACCTCGAGGGCAGCAACCTTAAAAGCATTAATAACTGGGGTATGCGCTATATGGATGGCGAAGGACCAACAGTTACCGTAGATCCGCTTGGTGATGTTTTTCCAAAAACAATCACCATAGATTATGGCGATGGAGTGGAATTGAATAACGGACGCATAATAAGTGGAATTATTACGATTGAGGTTTCAGCCCCGCCCCTTACAAATGGAGCTACCCGTGTGATAACATACACCGATTTTTATATCGATTCGGTTAACATAGCCGGCCAGGCCACCAGAACATTTACCGGAACAGACAGCACTGAACATATTTTCTCGAATGTAAGCGACCTAATATTGACATTTGCTGACGAAACTCAGCTAATACGACATGGAGAGCGAACAAGAAGTCTGGTTGAAGGTTTTGAAACCATTTTTGACCCTTCTGACGATTTAATCCTGATTACAGGATTTGTAAATTATGAAACAACAGATTCTACTACCTTTAGAAAAGACATTGTGAGTCCATTGACCAAAGTTGGCGATTGCAGATTTATCATAGAAGGTACAGTAGAATTCAGTATTGATGGTGAACTTTTTGCAGAACTCGATTATGGTGATGGTACCTGCGATGATATTGCTACAATTACAATAGACGGAGAAACGCACCAAATCACTATAGGTAATCGCTTCAGGCATCAGAACCAGAACAGAATCCGTCACAGGAACGGCTCCGGAACTATGAACCAACAAAAATAAAACCTGATTTTATAACGTTCAGTAGGCATCATGTCAGTTTAATGAAATCTGTTTTTTTCTAAAAGCCCTACTGAGCGTTATTTAGAAACATTTTGATCCTGTAAAAAGTAAATTGTAAATTTACCTGTGTGAACCTAATAAATGCCAGACTTTGAACCAGAATCAATTTAAGCAGCTCTTTGACCTATATTTTGAGCAGGTAAGAAACTATATTTTTTACCGGTCTGGAGATCCTGAACTGGCTACTGATATTGCACAAGACACTTTTATGCGGATATGGGAAAAACAATTAGATCCGGAATCAGGAAAAGAGAAAGCGCTGTGTTATAAAATTGCTGGGGATATATTCGTAAGCAATTACCGAAAACAAAAAACAGCAATAAAATTTGCTGCTTCAGCAGTTCAAAAAAACAGCAACATGGCCACAGATGATCAGATCTCCTATAATGAACTAAAAGCCAAATACGAACAGGCTCTATCTGCCATGAATGAAAAGCAAAGAGTTGTATTTTTAATGAGCCGGAACGACGGATTAAAATACCAGGAAATTGCATCAACCCTCAACATTAGTGTAAAAGCAGTAGAAAAACGCATATCAAAAGCACTTGAATATTTAGATAAGCAACTAATCCATGAGCAATAAGAACCAGCATAGCGACAGGCATTCACAATTTTTTGAGCATACCAATATTCCATATTCACGCTCAAAAGATGATGTGTGGGATGCCATGATGAACCAACAAAAACCGGAGATTAAGCAATCGGGCAAAACACGAAAAATGTTAATTTACTGGTCGGTGGCTGCTATGGTTATCGTCCTTCTGGGTTTAACCTCCTTCATGCGTTTTTATAGTGTCACCCTGTATGCACCGAAAGGCCAACATTTATCTAAATTACTGCCAGACAGCAGCAGGGTTCACCTCAATGCTCAAACCCAAATTTCTTATTATCCTTATTGGTGGCGGTTTGCCAGGTTAGTAGAACTTGAAGGAGAGGCCTTTTTTGATGTACGTAAAGGAAGTAATTTTGCTGTCAACTCTGAAATGGGAACCACTACAGTGCTCGGAACTCGTTTTAATATCTTTGCCCGCAACAAGCAATACCGGGTACAGTGTATTTCAGGTCAGGTGGAGGTAAAAGATAATACCGGACAGAAACAAATTCTAAAGCCTGATCAGGCAGTGATTGTATCCAATGAAGGCAACCTCAAATACATTGAAAAGGGTGGAGCAAAACATGCCATCTCATGGACCAAAAACTGCTTTGTGTTTACTGCAGTGCCTATAAAAGACGTTTTTAAAGAAATGGAGCGCCAGTTTAACTTGCAAATTAAAGTGGCTGAGGCTATAAATGGCACATATACCGGAAATTTTAAAAGAGGTAGTAACCCGGAAAGCATATTACGATTAATCGCCCGTCCATTTGGGCTTGAAATAGAAAAAACAGACACAAAAACATACAGGATAACAAAAAGCGAAAATTGAATGATCGAATTATAGCATTTTTGTTGCTTTTTATTCTGCTTAGTGCGCGTTTAGACGCACAGAAAATAAGCATCGAGGCAACAGAGCAGCCCCTCAGTGAAGTATTGATTCAACTCAGGGATGGTTATAATATGTCATTTTCTTTTGATGATGCAGCTCTCCGAAAATTCCGAATTACGTTAAATAAAACCTTCAAAAATCCTGAAGAAGCATTAACTTTTATTACAAAAGACCTTCCTCTGGATTTCGAAAAATCGGGCGATGTGTGGATAATATTTCCGGCACCTGAAAAACCAAACCCCCTGCCCCAAAACAAATCGCGACTTATAAGCGGACAAATACAGGAACGAAAAACGCTTGAGTCCCTACCCTATTCCAATATTGTAATCAATGGGCAAGGCACCATTTCTGATGCTGACGGATATTTCACTTTCCGGTCAACCGATACTGTATTTAATTTAAGCATCTCACAACTGGGTTATTACCGAATTGATACCACCCTGGCGCCGGGTAGAAACTATAAAATAACCATGGTGCCAGCGGTAGAATCGCTCAAAGAAATTGTAATTACCGACCGCTTACTAGAAACATTTGTTTACACAGAATCACGCGCCGGGATTTTACATTTAAACCATAAAGTGACGAAATTTTTACCGGGTAGCAGCGACAATTCGGTCTTTAATCTGCTGCGATTGCAATCCGGAATACTAGCCGCAGCCGAGTCTTCCGACAACCTGATCATTTGGGGAGCTTATGAAGGCCAAAGCCGAATCTTATTCGATGATTTTTTGCTGTTTGGACTTAAAAATTTCAACGACAATATATCAGCTGTAAACCCCTATGTTGTCAAAAATATAAAAGTCTTAAAAGCCGGGTTCGATGCTTCATATGGCGACTGCGTAGGAGGCATTGCCGACATAACAGGCATAGATGGGAACAAGATTAAATTGGGGGCGGATGTGAGTCTGAATAATTATACCGTAAACTCAATGCTGCAAACTCCGATTGGAGAAAGAGGTGCATTTTTACTCGCATTCAGACACACTTACCACGATTTATATGACAATAAAAACCTCGATCCTTATAAGAGAAGAGGCCAGACATCTGAATCCGGTATAACTGTAATACCAGATTATGTTTTCAGAGATTTAAATCTTAAATACACTTTCAGAAACGATAATGGTTTTCATTTTCGCACAAGCTTGCTAACCGGACAGGATAATTTTTCATATAGTATAGATGAAGCCTTTAACCAAAGATTTCAGCTTTTACGAGAAACCTCTGAAACCAACATACAACAAGGAGCTTCATTTGTTATGGGTAAAGATTTTTATAACGGCTTAAACTTAAAACTTACCTTAACCTATTCAGCACTTAATTCAAAATTCAATAATGAGCAAGAAATCATTAACAACAATAATGGAAATCTTATAAAACAAGAGTTGATTGAGGCCATAAATAAGACAAAAGAAACTACAGCAGAATTATCTGCCCGAAAAGCCATTAACAAAAACCATCAGATTGAAGGCGCTTTTAAGTATACAGCCAACCGCTCAATTTGGAAAGAAGATTCTTCCGGGGTGCAATCCATAAGTCAAAATATTGTAGGAGCTTATGCTACAATAATTCTTCAGGATCAAATAAATTTGGGACGATTTACATTATTGCCGGGTTTACGATTTTCATATTTACCTTACCTGAATAAAAACTTTACACAACCGCGACTTTCAATCAGTTACAAATTTGGCGAACATATAAATTTCAGTCTTGCCTCGGGGCTCTATAATCAATACCTGAGTAAAAGCTCTGTACAGGATCAAAGTGGAAACTATCGATACATGTGGACTTTGGCCAATGATTCAACGTACCCGGTATTGAGGGGCAAACACCTTACCGCATCATTAACATTTGAAAGGGCTAATACACAGGCAGCTTTATCGCCTTATTACAAAAAAACCAAAGGGATGACCCGTTATGTGAACTTCAGCCAAATAGAAACAGATGGAATATTTAAAGGACAGGGACGCAGTTATGGTTTTGACGTATATGTAAAACAAAACTTCAAAGGACATACTGCCTGGCTTTCATACACATGGAGTAAAACCGAAGAGCTTTTTGACCATTTTCCTGACAGCGAATATCGTTTTGCCCCGCAAGATCAGCGGCATGAAATTAAACTGGCAACCTTACTGAATTTTGACCCGTTTTATTTCTCTGCCAATTATGTATATGGTTCCGGATTCCCCGTTCCTGACTATAACCAACAGCCAATAGAAATAACACGCACACCTTACCACCGGTTTGATGTGGCACTTACCTATAAATTTAATTTTAGCAAATTTTATGGTGAAGCGGGCATCTCTGTTTTAAATATTTTTGACCGTGAAAACTTACTGTATAACAATTTGGAACGCGTACCTGCAAGCCAGACTACCTCAATTAGCATTTATGAGCAATCGGTACCTTTTACTCCCACAATCTACATCAAACTAGGCTTTTAGCAAAACAATTTTTTACAGTGTAATTTGTCCTGAAAACACTAACTTCTTGTTTTGTAATGCCTGATAATTTGCTATTTTTGAATTATGAACCACGATGAAATGAAACAAAAAATCAATGAGGAAATTGCTAAAACCGAGCAACTCATTGCCGATTACAAAGAAATGACACAACCCGTGTCGCCTGATAATGCTATTGGTCGGGTATCACGCATGGATGCTATTAATAACCGCAGCGTGAATGAATCTGCTTTACGGAATGCAGAGGAGAAACTGAGAAAACTGGAGTATGTAAAAAAGAACCTGGATAGCAAAGATTTTGGAAAATGTGTAAAATGCGGGCAGGAAATACCACTTGGCCGTTTGCTTATTAAACCCGAAAGTGTACATTGCGTGAAATGTGCCAGGTAATTATCTATGAGCAGAAAAGACTTTAAAAAATCTACTCGACGGTTTTTTGTATTTTTACATGCAACTTTTTCTTCACTATGGGTTGGTGGTGCACTTTCAATGCTCATTCTTATTTTTTTAAAGCACCCCACCAACGGATACCAGTTATTGGCCTATAACACAGCAATTAAGCTGATTGACGATTTTGTTATCATCGGTTCAGCCAATGGCGTATTACTTACCGGAATTATACTTTCATGGAAAACACCCTGGGGCTTTTTTAAGCATTGGTGGGTGGCAATTAAACTGGTACTTACCATAGCTATGGCAGTATTTGGGACTGTAGCACTAGGTCCCTGGACAAACGAATCAGTCACAATGGTACAGGAGATGGGCATGGAAGCAATCAACAGCAACAAGTATCAACACATACAGCTAATGCAAATGATTTTTGGCCCTTTGCAGTTCTCTATGATGCTGTTTTTACTTTACCTGACAGTTTATAAGCCTTTCAAAAAAATAAAGTAATTAGTTTTAGAACCTTGTGTAATTATGGTGAGGATTTAAACAATTGTAGATTTATAACTGCCCTATATTTAACCGTTAGGCAAAAAACACAATAAGCTGATTTACTCTATATCAAACATAATTTCAATATGAACTTTAGAGGGGACCTTGTCCCCTTTTTTTATGGCTGGTCGCCATAGGCCAAAACTATCAATCAGCTTCCTAATTTCTATTTTTTGATCATCAACTAAATCCGCTTTCGTTTCAACCCGATAAACTTTTCCAGTTGTATCGATGAACAACGTAAGATCAAAGTTTTGATTTGTAATGGAGTGCTCCAGAATTCGTTTTGCCAGTTCCTTTTTATAACTCTTCAGCGTCATTGAATCGGGAGGCTGCGCAACATGATCTGTAAGCTTAGCTTTTCCCCGTTTAGCACGCGAAGTTGTTTTTTCTTCAGTCGCAACACCAGCAAGGGCATCTACAGTACCCGAAGAAGATGCTACATTGTTTCCAGATAATTCGGCCTGCTCTGTTGAGGTTGTTTCTGCTTTAACTTTAGGCTGAGCTTCTGCAAATGCCATTTCTGAAAGCGATTCTGTGGCTTTCTCCGTTTGATCCTCCTTTTTAATTTCTTCTTCTGCAGCTATATCAAGTTCTTCGGTAAGCATTTCATCATCTGCTACAAATTCAGTCATTTCCAGCATTCGATCGTCCTGTTTTTCTTTGCTTTGAGTTACTGTCTCAACTGTTCCTTTTGCACCTAAGCCCCCCGCCTCTGCTGTTGTTTGAGCTCCTTTCTCGCTGGGTGTAGCAGATTCCTCCTCAATTTTTTTGGGTTCTTCTTCCGGTGAAGTGTCACTCATTGCAATTTTTTCGTTTAAGGGCTCACTATATGCAATATCATGTTTCAGCTCCTCATTAAGCATAAAAAAAGTGACAGACCCAACACCTGCTAAAATGGCAACTCCGGCCGCATAACTAAGCCAAAGCGGAATGGTTCTCGATCGTTTTTGGGATCGCTGGTCAATGCGCATTTTTAGTTTTTCAATGTCCGCCTCCAGCTCTTCAGAACTCAATTGCGACAGGCCGTCAAAAGCCTCCTCATCAAAAGCATCCCGCATCATATCCCGCTCAAAAGCATGACGTTCTTCCGGTTTTTGACGATTGCCAAAATACTTTTTAAAATGGTTATATGAGAGTTTTCTTTTACCCATGTTTCACGTCCTTTTGTTCAAGACATATCTTCAGATTGCGTTTGCCATTTTGTATGTAGCTTTTTACCTTTTTCTCTTCAATGGTTAATTGTTCAGCAATTTCACGGTAACATTGCTTTCTAAAATAAAACAATTCAATGCACAATTGTTGTTCATTTTTAAGTTTCTCAATGCACTCCCGGAGTTTGGTTTCTATTTGCTCATTGGGTGCTTCATCAATAGGATGCGAAATACTTGTGGATTCCATAAATTCTTCCGCAAAAAAATCCGCTTGTTGTTTTTGTTTAGTTTTGGCTTTCCGCATTGCCATCAGGCAATGATTTTTTGTAACCACGTAAAGCCAGCTTTTAAAATTTACGATGGTTTGCTGCCGTACTTTTTCAATGAGGGATTCAAAAATTTCTGTTACAGCATCCTGACTTTCCTCACGCTGTCGAAAATATTTCAGACATACACCATATACCAAATGCACATATCGGTTGTAAAGATCTGCCAAATACTCAAGGTCGCCATTTTGCAAATAAGCTTGCAACAACTCCTGATCGTCGGTTATTTTATTTTTTCGCCTTGAATTGACCATTTTTACACCCTGGTAATCAACACATAATGATTTTAATTAAAAAAAAGTTACCCGGTTTTATGGAATTAAATATCAGAATGCATCCTAAATACAAAACCGAATGTTTCATTTAAATCTTAAAGTTATGAAAAATATTCATTTGATAATGATCATTGCAGCAATGCTGCTTGCAGGCAACCTTAATGCAATAAAGGTTAGCGGAATTGTTACATCCAAAGCAACCGGGAATCCTGTTCAGGGTGTAAATGTTTCCATGAAATCGAATGTGATGAATTATGCCGTAACAGACCAAAAAGGACGCTATAACATTAATGTTCCTGGCACGGCCATACTGGTTTTCCGCACTTCAGGTATGCAGCCTCATGAAGAAAAAGTCAGCGGACGCAATATCATTAACGTCCGCCTGATGCCTGTAATTACGAAAGAAAAACAGGTGGAGGAAGCAGAACTTGATGACCATTTAGCTTTTACAGAACCTACAATTTCAAGAAACAAAAAGTTGAGTGCTGCACAAACTACTGTTACTGGAGCGGCTAATTATCGCATGCCTTCAGAGCCATATAACAGAGAAGGTTATGCTACCGTCATTGAAAATGATTTCAAAAAATCCATTAAAGATCCGCTCTCTACTTTTTCCATTGATGTGGATGCTGCATCGTACAGCAATATGCGCAGGTTTCTGAATAATGGCCGCAAACCACCAGTTGATGCGGTGCGCATTGAGGAGATGATCAACTATTTCAGTTACGACTATCCAGAACCCGATGGAAAAGATCCGTTTGCCATTTACCAGGAAGTGAATACCTGCCCCTGGAACAAGGAAAACATGTTGTTGCACATTGGCCTGCAGGGGAAAAAGCTTGATATGGAAGACCTGCCACCGTCAAACATCGTGTTTTTGCTGGATGTATCAGGTTCAATGAACTCACCAAATAAATTACCATTATTGAAAAAAGCCTTTAAACTCCTCGTGAAGCAGCTTGATGAAGATGACCGTGTAGCCATTGTGGTTTATGCAGGCAGCTCTGGTTTGGTGTTGCCTTCCACTTCAGGCGACCAGAAAGAAAAAATTCTGCAGTCGTTAAACAAATTACGTGCAGGAGGCTCTACAGCAGGCGCTGCCGGATTAAAACTGGCTTATGAAGTAGCTGCAGACAATTTCATCAGAAGGGGAAACAACCGTATTATTCTGGCCACTGATGGAGATTTTAATGTGGGTGTTTCGAGCGACGCTGAAATGGAACGCCTCATTATGAAAAAACGAGACAAAGGCATTTTCATCTCCGTATTAGGATTCGGAATGGGCAATTACCAGGACTCAAAAATGGAAATAATCGCTGACAAAGGTAATGGCAACTACTCCTACATCGACAATATTTTGGAAGCAAAAAAAGTGCTGGTTAACGAATTTGGCGGTACACTTTTCACCATTGCCAAAGATGTGAAAATCCAAATCGAATTCAACCCCGCAGTGGTTGAATCTTATCGACTTATTGGTTATGAAAACCGCTTGCTCAACGATGAAGACTTTGAAGATGACAAGAAAGATGCCGGAGAGCTCGGCGCCGGACATACCGTAACAGCCCTGTATGAAATTGTGCCAGCCGGGAACGCATCATCACAAATCAATACCCTGAAATACCAAACCGCCCAGATTAATGCTTTGGCTAAAGAAGGAAGTGAAGTAGCTACTGTAAAATTTCGCTATAAAAAACCAGATGGAGCTAAAAGCATTTTAATGGAAGAGGTTATTGCCTACCATAAAAAACGGTTTGACAGAAGCTCGGATAATTTTAGATTTTCAGCTGCAGTGGCTGGTTTTGGTATGCTGTTGCGAGACTCCAAATACAAAGGAGAATTAACCACATCTGATGTAATTCAAATAGCCCAGTCAGCAAAAGGTCAGGATAAAGAGGGCTACCGCAGTGAGTTGATTCGCCTTATGAAACTATCAGAACATTTGTAGAATTTTATGATAAAGAGTAGCAATATCACAATGGAAGTCTGGCTGGGAGTCGGGCTTCTGTTTTTTCAGACCCGGTGTGTATTAGAGACACGCCGGGTTTTTCCGGTACAAACGTAAAACCGAATGCGCGTCAACCTAAGTTTGTTCTGAATTTATTAACTTGAATTAAGTTAAACAGACGAGAAAGAGAGTAAGAAAAAAACTATAAGCGTCATTTGTCTTTAAAACTGTTCATTTACCTTAGTCATCGGATGAGTTGTTCATTTAATTTTTAATTTTTGTCAATTTTCAAATTTTACCGTTTTGTAATTGGTTATTCACACGATGACCTAGTATGATGGGGTTTTCCAGAAAACTTTGTAACACCCGTGGTTGTTCCCTGACCCCGTGTCGGGGCTTTTTTCGGCTGAAGCTTACAAGTATTTCGAGTTGTTGAATTCCACGCCATGAATGACCGGGTAAGTTTTATCCTTAGCAAATTGTGCAGAGAGGAACTAAGAAAATTACTTGCCTTCCCTCTATTTATAAGCATGGGTCCGGGCAAACATCCTTAAACAAAAACCATCTCCACATTTGGCAATTGTAAAAGTGTTGATTACATTTAAGGGCATTTAGAATGAAGGTAGCGCTTTTACTGCAATCAATTAGCCATAAATGCTACCTATCTTATAAACCTCTAAACAATGAAAGATACTTTCGATCCCAAAGCCAATTATAAAGCTACCCGGAAAAAAATTGGCTATCAACCCCGTAAAAAATCCGACCAAAAAACCTATGACCGAATTGGTTTCATGTCGGGTTTGGAAGTGCATCAGCAACTTAAAACAAAATACAAACTTTTTTGTCGCTGTCCGGCAGGTATTTACCACGATGACGATAATTACGATGCCGAATTAATTCGTCACATGCGCCCAACTTTAAGTGAATTAGGGGAATATGACGGCACGGCGCTGATGGAATTCAAGACACGAAAAAATATATTTTATCGGATCAACAATGAAAATGCCTGTACGTATGAAGTCGACGATACGCCACCATTTTTGATGGATAAAGAAGCCCTGGAAATTGCCCTGGAAATTTCTTTGCTATCGAAACTCAATGTAGTTGGCGAAGTCCATATTACACGCAAACAATATCTTGATGGAAGTATCCCAACGGGTTTTCAGCGTACAGCTATTTTAGGTGTAGAAGGCACCATCGAATTAAAAAACAAAACCGTAAGGCTCATTCAACTAAGTATTGAAGAGGATTCGTGCCGCGAGATATCAGATGTTGGTCACAACCGGATATACAAAACAGACCGCCTTGGAATGCCATTGATCGAAACGGTAACTTACCCCGACATGGTAAACCCCAACGAAGTGAAAGAAGCTTGTGATTATATTCGTTTCTTAAACCGCAGCACCGGAAAAGTGCTTACTGGCCCCGGTGCGGGCCGACAAGATGTGAACGTAAGCTGTAAAGGAGGAACACGGGTAGAGATTAAAGGAGTATCGCACACAAAATGGATCCCTGAGCTCACCCACAATGAAGCTTTCCGCCAATGGGCTCTTTTAGCCATTCGCGACGAACTTAAATCCCGTAAAATTGATCCGGAGAAGTGGGCAATAAGCCATAAAATACTGAATATTGACAAACTCAGCATCTCAGAAAAATTCAAAAAAGATCATCTCCAGCAAAATGAAAAACTGGTACTGGTAAAATTACCTGATTTTCAGAGCATACTCTCTCACTTCACGCAGCCCGGAAAAATGTTTGCCGATGAACTTTCGGGCAGGCTTAAAGTAGTGGCATGCCTGGAGCATCCGAATATGTTTCATACAGAGGAATTGCAACCTACATTCGATGAAAAATTCTGGGATGAGATGAGAAAAACGCTCAAAGCAGACGAAAAAGATGCCATGCTAATTTTCCGTGGGCCCGAAGATGACATTAAAACAGCCCTGGAAACCATTCAGGAACGTTGCCAAATGGCTTTTGAAGGAGTTCCAAAAGAAACGCGCAAGTCTTTTGAAGATGGCACAACCATTTTTGAGCGGGTGCTCCCCGGTGCCGACCGCATGTATCCCGATACTGATTCGGCACCCATTCCATTGCCCGATGATTATATTGAAAAACTTCGAAAGCGCTTACCAAAAGATATCATAGACCGATACAAACAATTAAAAAAATGGGAAATACCAGAGGATACATACACCTATATCCTGAGTAAAAACCTCTTTCCACACATCGAAAGGGTTATAAAAGAACTCCATTTCGATCCCAAATTTACAGGGACATTCTTTGGTCAGTACTTAAAATATGTAGAGGGACATTACAAACAGGGACGAAACTTCGACTACCACATAGTTTACGGTATGTTCAAATTTATACGCGAACGCAAACTGGAGAAAAACATATTGTATCCCATGCTGCCGATGATTTATGAACAGCCGCAAATGGAATTTGAATCCGTGCTAACAGATATCCGCTATAAACCACATGGCAAGGAAGAGATTATCGCACCGGTGGACTTTTTACGTGAAAAATTCCGTGAAATAGGTCGAAAAACAAATCATGATGCTGAAAACAACTGGATCATGGGCGAACTGCGCCACCGTGCAATGGGAAATCTTGATTATGCCATCCTAAAAAAAGAACTCAACAGTAAAAAATAATTGACATGGATAATGATATATTTCAGGGCTATACAGGAAAAGCATTAGCCATATTACAAAAATATAACGTACGCGTTTGGGGAAAAGCCAAAATGGAAACAACGCGTGGGAACTTTGAAGGAACCGTGCTTCCACGCGCCGAACATCAGGATGATGAACACATTGTCATGAAAATTGCCACCGGCTACAACATTGGCATCGATATTAAAACCATCAATACCATGAAAGAGGTTGGTTACAGTAAAGCCAACTATGCCATTCCAGAACAGGAATTCCCATATTCAAAAGGGTTACCCGGTGTAAAATTATTTGGTACTGGCGGCACCATTGCCTCACGCCTTGATTACAGAACCGGTGCCGTGATTCCCGCATTTTCGCCGGGCGAATTGTATGGGGCTGTACCCGAACTGGCCGATATTTGCAACCTGGAAACCGAAAAAGTTTTTGCCGTATTCAGCGAAAATATGGGTCCGGCGCAGTACATTGCCCTGGCCAAAGCCATCGGCAAAGAAATTGAGAAAGGTATTGATGGTATTGTAATTGGTCACGGAACCGACACGCTTCATCATACAGCAGCAGCATTGACTTTCATGGTGCAAAATCCACCCGTGCCTATCGTACTGGTGGGTTCGCAGCGTTCATCGGACCGCCCAAGCTCCGATGCTGCACTGAACCTCATGCACGCCATGTATGCAGCCGGGCACGGCGACATTGCAGAGGTGATGGTTTCCATGTTTGGTCCCACTTCAGACGATTATGGCTTGTTGCATAAGGGCACCCGCGTGCGAAAAATGCAC
>Ga0102941_1000568_pt1 | contig 17278 bp, 5 predicted proteins | sample SalPonR2_C_D2_MG_FD_79281 | JGI IMG/M metagenome (GOLD analysis project Ga0102941, IMG submission 79281) | Salt pond soil microbial communities from South San Francisco under conditions of wetland restoration - Salt Pond MetaG R2_C_D2_MG | ecosystem: Environmental > Aquatic > Marine > Intertidal... | reverse complement strand
CATTTAGCATGGGAAGTAGTGCGACCACTACTTTATCATTAGAATACAGAAGAGATAGGGTGTATAGCGGCGGTGAGATTGAGGGTACTCAGCCTGGGGATGTGTTAGATGCGTATGTTTTTAGGTATGATTCTGATGCGGACCCTAGCACGTATTTAAATACTTTTTCCGACTCTACTTTAGAAGTAAAAGAACAACAATCTCAATCTCAGAATGAGGGCGCTATTAATGAAGATATTCAGGCAGCACTAGGTGAGAATGACAGAAAGAAATGGTCTACTTTGAATGACGGTAATGTTATGAGCGGGCCTAAGGCAACAGGATTCTATAAAGTATCTAAGGCAGTTACGGTCCCCACAGGAAACTCTATTTCAGGTTCTGGAGAACAACTAGTACAGTCTAATGAGTTAATCATGCTTTCTTTTCCGCAGAGTGCGGATGATAGAACTGGAGAATCTATACCTTACACAGACCTTAAAGGGTACAGACATATAGGAGCTTTTCCTTATGGGGCTAATTTAAATTTGGTAGACAACGGGGTTGGGGCTATAGATAATAGAAATCCTTCCGATAAGGCAGACCAGGATGCAAAAAAGTTTTCTAACGCATCGCCTGATAATGTAGACAGTTCGATTAAAAGTGGAGCTCAGGACCAGCCTACTGACTCTAGTTTGCAGGACTCTTCTAGTAGCTCTGCTTCAGATACAGAAGCGCAGAATAGAAATGCAAGAGATATAGAAGAGTATAAAAAAAGATATGGAGCGCACGGAGCCCCTACACCCTCTCAAATCCCGCAATCGCCCGCTTCTAGAGACACAGCAGAAGCAAACACTAATAGACAGGCGGATGCACTAACAGGAGCTGAGTCTAGATGAATATAAACAGTAATACAGGGCAGGAATTTAAGGATCTTTTTTCTACTCAGGGGCGATATATTCCTGAGGGTGATAACGCTCCTATGGGTTTAAGGCCTAAGGACCTTAAAATAGTGCTAGCTACAGTCACGCAATACGACTCTCGAAAAAACACTATACATGTAAATAGATTTAACGGTCAGGGTCCTGTTTTTAATGTTTCTTTGACTCAGCCCTTTTCTGGGACTAATAGTTATATAACCGGTATACCTGACGTGGGATCTGTAGTTGTTTTAGGTGATATCATGGGTAAATACTACCCGTTGGCGTATTTGCCTATATACGAAGCCGGGCTTGAAGCTAAGTACATAAAGAAATGGAAAGATACTGTAACAGTAGCTGGTAAAAATGATTATTTCTTTAGGTACAAAAGAATGGCCCCCGGAGAAATAGCAATAGGCTCTTCTTATGGCGCAGAGATGTACCTGAATGAGCATCTTAAACTAGAGGATGGCGCTGGAGATGAAATTCTCTTAAGAAGGTACGACCACTCAGTAATAAACACTTCGGTGAATAATTATAAATTTGCAGGGGGTGTTTGGAGTAATGCGGGTATAATATACAGGAACGCACTAGAGAGCTCAAATACGGATGAAGGTCAATTCGCAGTAAGAGAAACTAATCCCGAAGGTAAGAATCAATATCTTCTGGTTTCTGATAGAGAGGAAGGCTTAGCCAATAGGTATTATTCTGAGTATTTGGTTGAGGTAGAAAGCCAGGCTTTTAAAGTACCCCCAGCAAACGACGTTAATACAGACTCTGACGGAGAGACAAGAATACCCTCTGCTGTACTTGCTATGGGTAACTTTGTAGGGAATAGCCCTAATAAGCTTAGCACGTATGGAAAGTTATTAGGAGTCCAGCTTTTTAAAAGCCCCGACGATATAGGTGGGATCTTTAATCTAGCTCCTATGTCTGGAGAGGCTGCAAATACATACGGTATAAAACTAGCCTTATACGCTCCTAGTGATAGAAACTACGAAATAGGCACCTTTATGGGCGTGGATAAAGAAGGGCATTACTACCAGTACATACAATCTGCCTCAGGCGGGGGGTTAGGTACTGGGAGGTCTATCTCAATACTTGCCGATGGTTCTAAGAAAGAGCAACTAGGTCAGGAGTCAGCTATTGGCAACTCTTGGGACTTAACAACTCAAGGCGGGATAAGGTGGGTTATAGGTAACCACTCAGCTAGAGACGATAGGTACAAAGAAAAAAGTATCGATATTAGAACTACAAAAGGTATATTTACATATTATGGTGCTCCTCCGGAAGACCTGCAGAATAGGTACGTACTTACCCAAGTACTGGACTCCAGTAAGACTGTTAATAACACCGCTGCTTATAAGAAAGTAGAAATAGTTAACGGTCGAGAAAGGAATGAAATAAACGGTAATAAAGAGTCTACTATTAGTGGTAGTGATATTGCCGTAATTACTGGCGGTAAAGACGTAAGAATGGGAGAAAGCTATAACCTTAAGATGGGTAAGGGAATGAACGTCACTGTACAAGACACCTATTCTGTTAATGTAAGCGCTCAAAAATTGGAAAACTTTGCAAGTAGGAAAACTACTGTCACAAAGGGTGATTCGGAACTTACTGTTGCTTTGCAAGCTGGGAATGGAAATATACTTGAGGCGATAGAATGTAACGGAAACAAAGAGACTGTTCTTACTAAGGGCGATATTACAGAAAGTATACTTACTCAAGGCAATAGAGAGTTTAGAACTACCACAGGAAACTTTTTAGCTAATATTTCAACTAAAGGCGATATAACCTTAAAGACAAAGTCAGGTAATGCACAAATAAGCACTCTTCAAGGAGATCTAGACTTAAGAACAAGATTAGGTAATGCTACTCTAGAGTCCAGTATCACCTCAAAGGTAAAAGGTTTAAAGGTAGTGCTAGAGGGTAGGACTGGGGGGGCTGGGGGTGTCATCACTGCTAGAACGCATAAGGACTACATAACTGGTGCTTTTTTAGTAGGTTCTACAACAGTAACGGCGACGAGATAATATGGCTTTAGTTAATAAAACAGCAGCTTCTCTAATTCTTATAAATGAGAGCGCCAAGAATTTTACAGGTAAAAACATCAAGGATTTAGCTGACGCTATTGCGGAGGCCCTTGTAACATATGCTTTATCGACTCCCAATCTGGTAACATTTACTGGAAGCGGTACAGTGGGTCCTGTGGGGCAAGTCACTAGTATAAGTGTGGCTCCTATAGTTCCTGCAGCAATGGCAACCTTAATGAACACTAAAGCAAAAAGCTTACAGCTAACAGGTACTAAAATTTTTCAACTTTTTCAGGCTATTAGTGCTGGTGTTTCTACTCATTTCCAAACGGCACAGATGTCTGGGAGTACTGCTGGATTAGCTGTGGGAGCAGGTACAGGTAGATTTACTAATATAGTAGAACAAAATGTTCTTAGAATGTTAAAGTTATTTTTTAGAAGTAAAAGACTTAGCGGTAAAAATGCACCTCAGCTGGCAGAGAGCGTAGCTTTTGGGTTTACATCACATATGAAACAGAGCCCTATTGTTACGGCTACGGTGGCTGGGGCTATTGCTCCCGTGTCTCCTGCAGGTCCGATAGCCGTAACAGGTATACCTACTGTTTTTAATAAGCTTATATAAGGATAAATATGGCTGAAGAAGTATTTAAACTTAAGACCTTAGACGTCGATAACACGATAGCCAGACAAACTAGAGTAGGGTTTAAAAATAACCCCACATCAAAATTGGTGTTTGCTTCTCCAGACACTCAAGGTGAGTTTATATACTCAGGAGAAACAGGCATATATACAGGAGAAAGGTTTAACAATACCGAGTACCTTATTCAAGGGTCTGTGGAAGGTAATAATATACGTACTCAAGCCACGTTCACAAAGGATTCTAACGTTGTTTCCTTATCTTCTTCTGTGCCTGGATTAAAAGAGGGAGACATAATACGCAACGACGTAGATACTACCTTCTTTGAGATTGCTTCTTCTACAGGTAATCAAATCATTTTATCCACACCCTATGTTAGCAGTAACTTTGAAGGTACAGCTTATACAGGTTCTGCTACTATTAGAAAAGAGAAGATAGGAAACGCTGAGTTTGAGTATGTAAGAAGCATAGACGGTGAAAACAAGATATTCTTCAACGAAGATAATTTGGAATGGGGTATAACTGGAGTAGAGGCTACAGGTCCTGTAGACACACAAAGAGACCCTTATGTCTTTCCTCCAGATGATTATATGGTAGCTCAATTTCAGCCCTCCTCCTCAAACGGGGCTCCTATTGTAACAGCTGTAAAGACTGATAGATTTACAGTTATCAATGACAATAAAAATACCATACCTGACCTAGGGCTGAACGCAGTGCCCTATCCCCACGAAACTTTGAAGGTTTATTGGGGCCCTAAAGACGGCACCTTGGAAAGAAAGCAAGAGAATATCGATTACGTTGTTAATTATAGCCAAGATCCAGAGTACCAATTCCCTTTTCCTCCGCAAGAGGACCGACAGGTAGCTTTCTTAAAGTTTTTGGAGTCTTTAGATCAGAAGCAAGCAACGATTAACGAAAACTTTAACGGGTATATAGCTGTTTCTAAAGTTTCGGAAGTCTCTGGTGCGGAGGATTTGGTTACTGCGGTGACTGACATAGTACCTGATTCTGAAGAAGTTAGAGCTTCTAACTCCCTCTTAAATAAAAACAGCGACTACATAATCGACGATAAATCAGGGTTGATTACTTTTGTAAAGCACAAAAATAATGAATCCCTTGTACAATCAGTTTCTTACCCCAGATCCTTGTTATGGGACGGGGTCACAGTAATAAAAGGGGTTAATGCAGATGGTGTTAAAGGAAGTCTGGACCCTACAGAGAACGACAATCTAGTTATTAGACCCATTTCCGGGCTAGAAGGAATATCAGAAACTGTCTATTATGAGGATACAGATGCTAATAACGTAGAGAGGGACACTGATTATCTTTTAGAGTATGATAGCGGTGCTTTTAGTTTAAAGGAGTCGCTAGAAAAAGATGAGTCTGTGTTGCTGTCTTACTATGTAGAAGGTGTAGAAGAAGAATCAGAAGACCTTGTAAAGTCTTCAGAGCTTAGAACTAAAAAGTTCCCTGTTATGGCTGGGAGCATAGTATTAACAAAGATATATACGGATGAAAGTAACGTTGAGAGGTCTATTGTATTAGAAGAAGATATAGATTTTCAGATGTCTTACATAACTGGGGAAATTAAACCGTTAGCGGATCCTGTCTTAGGTGAGGGTGTAAAATCTTTACTTATTTCTTATATCCCTATGGCACAGGTGAATTTAATTATCCAGCCGTATGAAGAGGACGAAATATCATACAGGATGACTGTTGTTGATGACTCCTTAGAGATAACCTCTCCTCTAGCCTTAAAGTTCAAGCTACGGAACCCTCAAGTTTCGGTCGCTAACAGCAACCCGTTTAAGGAAGATAACGATCCCTCTAAAGTCACTTATGACAACTCTATTCTTCCAGACAGTATCCAAAACATAAGCATCAGAGTCCGCTCTGGTTTTGGTACTCCTACAGACGCCGCCCTTCAGCCTGGGGTTACTGGTACCTTGGGGTTAGGGGTTGATACGGACATAGATTTTGATATATCTAACTATATGTACGACGAAGAACTTAAAGAGATACAGCTGGACGAAGCCTTAAATAACGCTCGGCCTGACTTTAATGACTTAGTTGTCATGACCTATAGCTTTATAGGTGATACACTACCTTATTTTCCTGTCGAGGCTTTGTATCCGCTCATTGCTGAAGGTAGTAGTGTCTTTTACATAGACGGGCTTGACAGGACCGACCTTTTAAAAACAGGATCTCTTCTAAGAGTAAATAACTTGTTTCCGCCTGAAATCTATTACGTTAGATTAAAAAGTGTGTCGTTTGACGGAGAGAGTACTAGAATTGAAATATTCGGTTCCTTTCCAAACGAAGTTAGAAATCCCAGCTTTAGTGTTTTTGATAATGAAATACCTTTTGTTAGGTTACCCGGCGACCTAGAAAGGCTGTCTGGGTTTAAGCCGAATTCCTCAGAACTTAAACTTAGAGGAGACTTGTTACAGCTATCAGAAGCTGTAGAAGCAGACACTCTTTTAGAGATACCCGGGTCCGGCGTACATAGAGTTACAGGCATTACTATTGAGAATGAGATTGCTACCGTTCTTATTTTTCCTAGTCTAAACTCATATGCTAGCGGTGATATCACAGCATCCACTTATCCGGTTAGGGACGAAGGTGTTACGACTGTTACCGCTTCTTTAGGTGTGCTTACAGATCCGCTTCAGCCCGCATTTACTATTTCCTTTGTTCCGCCTACAAGTCCTGTAGAGCTTAGCGGTAGAGGCTTAATAACAATAGATAATGAAAAGATAATACTTCAAGAAATTGTATCTGGTTTTACGAACCCGACACCCTATAACTTTTATTTTAAGGATTACGGTAGTATTTATGCGATGGCTAAAGCCATTCAGGCTACAAAGTCTACAATCCCCGGTTTAAATTATAATCCCTTTACGATTAGCGTTAACGGTCAAGAGCAATACTATCTAGGAGAGGGCTCTTGGGCTTCTGATACTATAATCTCTTTTGAAGAGGGAGCTGAAGAAAACCTTCCTTATACTGTTACTATTAATCCTGATATGTATAAATATAAAGTTATTAATATACTTAAGGATGTGGATAAATTTACGATAGAAGAAAAAGATGTGTCGTCTAGATTCTCAAGTGGGAACTTATTAGCGTTCACTAGTAGAATAACAGGAGATACTTATTATCATATAGTTTCAGAAGCTACGGCAGAGGAAAACGAATCTGACGGCTCTCTAACAGACACCATAGTGGTGGTAAAGGATAATTTTAGAATTAACTTTAGCAATCCTTTGTTTTATAGGTACGGCAATCCTGTATGGCTAGACCTTGACGCTAATTACATAATAAATGCGAATGAATCTTCTTTAATCTTCAGCAGTGACTTAACCAGAACTTTAAGGTCTAGTATGTTCTTAAAGTTTGGGAATACTTATGTGTATAAAGTCGAGTCCGTAGAGTATGACGGTACTTCAACTATCGTAGGCCTATCTCCAGGTGTAGTTCAAAACTCAACCTTGTTAATCTCACAAGAAAACTACCCAGGGTATATAAAATATACAGATATCCCTCTGTATATTAATTCCTTAAGCCATCAACCTTCTTTAACGTTTTCTTATAGAGAGGTGGAAGCTCATACAGGGTACGCAGAGATTTTAATAGATGACGATAAAATTGTGCTGTATGAGTATGTTGATGGGTCGGAGACTGTGTCTAAAACCACAGAGCTAGAATTCATAAACTATGATGATATATACCAACTCGGATTAGCAGTGAATGCGGTTGAGTCGTCGATACCGAATAACTTTCCATTTTCTGTGAACGTGGAGTCTTACAAAGAACTATATGAGAGAGGTACCTTTGAAAGGCTCACAATTGTGCCCACCTTTGGGGTTAGGAAAAGGATTGGCTACACTGCGCTGGTAGCTAAGTCTACGTTCAAGATAGATTATATATTATCTACTGGTTATACAGGCACTGCTAGTGTGAAGCGTAGGTCAGATCGATTGTTTTTGAAAGAGGACTTAAAGCACACAGTTGGGGGTGTGTCTGAGCAAGAATATACCTTGGTATATAGCGACTATGAGACCGTATATGACCTTATAAATGCAGTAAATAGTATAATCTCAACCATAACAGGAGATCGGCCTTTTAGTGTGGGTAAATTTACGGGAGATTTTGATACTAAAGAGTTTTTTACTCGGGGCGTGTACAGGATACCTGCAACGGTTGAAGATGAGTATGAGAGCCTGCCTCAAAATATCCCGGCAACAACACCTACTGCTTCTTGGGAACTTCAAGGACCTCTCAACATAAGAAGGCTCACGTTAGATGAAGACTATAGTATTGATGGAGGTCTTGTAACCTTTACAGAACCTATCCAAAGGTATGAGCGGTATATTCTTAATTACATGGGTCTTAATACTTTATCGGACTTCGAGAACGAAGACATAGAAGTTTTCTGTAGGTTTTTCTCTGAACTTCCAGTAGGTAGTAGAGTCGACGCCTATATGGACTATCTTAATATAGACCAGTACTATATCCAAAAACTTACAGAAAGAAAATTTTTAGAGATTGTTTCTGTTCCTCAAATAACCCAACTTATACGCCAAAAGAGCGGCGGTGGCGGGTCTGGTGCGGACTCCGGGAGTAACGATTCTTTTCCTAATTTTGACGGTGGAGTAGGCAATCTTTATTATCTTCTACGCGACGAGCAAATTAAAAAATTATTGTACCTGAAGATTTATAAGTGGTACAAAAAAAGATTAAGATACTTTGCTGCAGAGGCTCAAATCTCTACTGGATTTAAATTCGGAAATAGCACTCATTACTTTAATAATGGGGGCTTTTATTCTTTGCTTGACTCCTTTGTAGATAATCAGTTAGACTACACATTAACAACCCAAGAGAATATAGACCAGATTAATAACGGGTTTTCTATTTTCTTTCCTATCGGTTATAAAGGAGTGGCTCCTCAATACCATGAGAGATTCAGGGATGAATATTATAACTATACTAGTGTGTACTGCTATAATGTTAGGGACGTAGATAACGATACCGTTACAGGTAAAGTAAAGTCCTGGAAACCCTACTGGGCCCCTAAAAAAGACGGGAAGGTATCCTATTTAGATCACCAAATACTTAAGAATCAACCTTCTTCAATAGTGGGAGGATTCCCGGTTTCTTTCTACGATAGTACTTTTGTAGAAGGTGATGATTTTAAGGATGAACTTATATTTGATTCAGACTCTAATAATTATTCTATTTTGAAAAGAGTAGAAGTAGGGGATAATATAAGGATCAATAATAAGAAAAATTATTACAAGATAGGGGCTATAGAAAATACAGAAGATACAGAAACCTTATCTGAAAAACTTGTTCTTGAAGAAGGCTCTTATTTTAAGGAGAATAATGTTAAGACTTATAACGTAAGTAGGTATAATGATGTACCGGGATTAGAAAACAATCAAGAGCTGTTGTATAGATTTAGTTTTGGTGTCGGGTTTTTAGCGAGTGACAGTGAGAGGGAAGAATTTACCGACAAGATACAGTCTAAGTATCCTGGAGGTATAAAGAAGGTGATATATAACGATAAATTAAGCCTATATAAAGTAGAGAGGCGATATAAAGGGAATTTATTTAGTAGGGCTTATATAGATATCTATGTCACTTTTGATGTTTTTGAAAGAGCTCTTGCTGATGTAGGGTTTAATATCTACATAAAAAGACAAGCCGCTCCAAGTTTTCCGGTATATAACGACGAAGGTAACTATGGGTTTACTGTTAAGTATGATAAGATACAAGGTCAAATTACGGGTAGTAATAGGATAAAAAAGCCTCTGACTCCGCTAGAGGTTCTTTCTATACTTATAGGTTTCCCGCTTAACTTAGAGGCACCAGAGTACTTCACAGGTTCTGCTGGTACTTATGACGAATTAACAGGAAGTTACATAGAAGGTAGCTTCGATGAGGCTACAAATGCTTTCGATAGTACTGACGCAGAAGCTGCTAAAGTAATAGATCTGTCGCAATTAAACTTCTTTGAAGAAAGAAGAGTTGACGCTAATTTAGATGCTATACGTAATAACGTGATTAACCCGTTTGATCCCGACGTTAGCGGAGAAGAAATAGAAATAGACGGTGTTACCTATAATGTCGGCGACCTCTATCCTAGTAGATCTCAAAAAGGGTTTGAGAAATATTTCTATGTAGATTTTGAAAGAAAATACGTAGAGGATGATGATATCGGCTATATAGATAGCATATCCCTCAGAACTAAAAACAGAGACTATTGGGTTCAGTTTATCGATGACGACTCTGATGATAACGTAACAGGTAAATATGGATTGCCAACTAATCAAATACTTAAAGGTTTTTATGACCCCAACAATATCTATATGCGCCTTGTTTTGGAGAAACAAGCATGGATTACTGAGCAGCTTATCATAGAAGACATATACGATGTGCAACTTAAAATGGGTAGAGTTTTTAAAGAGGCCGAGGTTAATGCTAGGTCTGGTAAAGTTGTTGGAGGTAGAGAGGCTTTTTTAATTGACTATAGCCCCTATAGGCAATATTTACTAGAGGTAGGTAATGCTATAAAGACTCGCATAGAAAGATACTTAGGTCTTTTATCCTTCTTGTTAAGGAACACCCCGGGGGATTTAGGACCTCTTAGGGGTATTGTGCAAGAGGATAGCGCGTCAGCAGCTATTATTGAGTCGTATGAAAGAACTACAGAAGCTATCAACCAGTATAGCGCCTTCTTGGCAAAAACACGCACTGAAGCTACCTCTTTTTATGAGTCCATAAATAAAAATATAGAAACTTGGACTAATGATTACATAAGATGGGTCTTGTCTTTAAAAGAAGGTACTGTTTTTCAGAATCAAGCTCGCAGTTCGGAGAGGGATGGAAGTAATATAATAGTGGGTGCCGTAGAGTTAGACGCGATACAAATAACTTATGAGGCTTCCACCGATTTAGTGGTAGTGTCGGACCCGCAAGTGAGTGTCACAAAAGACAGAGTGAATAATACTCTGCAGTTAAATTTAAGAGCTGACTACCAACAGGCGCAGGACCTAGAAAAACCTATTGATAATTTAAAGAGCGGTACCTTTGCTCAGTCCTTTTCTTTTATAAGTTATCCTACTCTATCTCAGCTAGTAAGCGCGATAAATAACGTAGAGTATCCTATCGAAGGCGTACCGTTGTTTAGAGCTGAGCTTGCCTTTAACTACTACCCTAAGGGAGAGTACGCTACCGCAAGACTTTCCGAAATAGAAGACACAGATATACCTTTAGAAGGATTGTCGCTTCAGGCCCTTAATGTAGATGATCATAGGGAGCACGACTCTAGGGTCCTCTACTTATATCAGCAATTAGATAATGTTTTAGATATAAATGCCAAAACTGCCATAAACCCTTGGCCTACATACATATCGTACTACATAGATCCTAATAACGAGGATTATGCGGACGAAGAAAATTTTAATCCTAAGAAAGAGGCTATCCAAGGATTAAGAGTCCCGGGTCAATGGGAGACCCTTTCCTCATCTTTCTATGAAGTTATTAATGTGAGGCCACTACAAAACAATCTAAAGGCATCTTACACTATAAGCTCTGTCTATGATGAGGAAGAACTCGATGATTTAGTTAACGAGCAAAAACTTAATCTTATTCTTCCTGATAGAACTAAAGTAAATCGCATGGTATCTATCATTAATAAGATAGATGAAGGCGGTAAGGTAACTGTGGAAGAATATGAATTTATTTCGGAAACCAATAGAGACAAAGAAACTAAAACTGTATTTGTAAAGTTTTTAACTATAAAACTTACTGATGCTCAGGGTTTAAACCCGATTACTGTAAGGTTTAATACGAGAAGATTCAGAACTATAAATCAGCTTGTCACTGCTATGAATGGTTATTTTTACCAGGACGTTAAAGGCGAATGGATTCCTGCAGAGAGAGCTGCCGATGTATCGCAAGCACAATATAGACGGCTGTTTGAAGCCGAGCTTATAGGAGATCCCCTTGACCAGGGAGAGAGCAGTACTTTTGAGATTGAGATACCGTATGAGCAAGTTATTAGAAATTTTGAGGTCGGCCCGTACATTCAAACCTTTAGCGACCTTGAAGAAGAGTATTATGTAGAGAAGAAAAATATAGCGTTAGGTTGGGTCCCGGAAATTAGAAGCGTAGATGCAGGGGGTTCTATAGTTATAAGGCTAAACGAAGGTCTTGAGTATAGTCCTGGTAATACTTATGCTTTTAACGCATACTCTGGAGAGAGTGCGAGACTGAGGTCCTTAAAGATTAATCCAGAGCATCCTAACGCTAATATACTGCCTTTTGACTTATATAGTTGGGATTCTTCTGCCTCTTATCGAGTACAGAATAACTGGCTATTTTTGGTAAGCGCTAATACCCAAGCTGCTATACCTCTTACCGGAGCTGTAGGTCAAGCAGCCTTTAACAGTACTACAGGAACATTTAATGTCTCTGGCGCAAACACTTATCCTGAGCTAGAGGGAGAAACTGTAGGTGACCTAGTAGAGAGGGTAAATGCTTCTCCTGCTAGTGAGTACTTCTACGCAAATTTAAAATTTGTGAGGGATGTTATTGACGATAGCATAAGAGGATACTTCGAATACGGATATTTAGCTGATGGTTTTTCTGAAATACCAAAATCTACATTAGAGGATATAAAGTTAGCAGACGACGGTGAGGTCTTTAGGCTTACTCCCAATAGGGCGGAAAACTCTACCTACACATTGAATCGAGTAGTGGGGTCAAGTCCAGCGGAGGCGGACTCGTTAACGCTCACTTCAAATGTTAGAGCTTTAGGTATAGCTCGGAATACTTCTGCCTACAAAAGTATTAGCAACGCAATATATAATATCGATCCTGGCGGTAGCTCCATTTCTTTATCGGCTGATTATGAGTATGAGTACTCATACTATAAAGAGCTTACCTTAAGTGCCTTTAGCGATGTGTCAGAGTTAGTAAACGGTAGCGTTGGTACTGACGGTATAAATGATTTAGAAGTTCCTCTTTTAACCGGCCCCACTGTTAATATTTTTAATGCTTCATCTATTTTAGGCGCTGAAGACCCTGATAATTTAAAAATTATTAGTGAGACTAGCTTACCGGTAACACTTCAAAATGTTTCTAATACTAATATTCTTTCAATATCTGTAGCTACGATAGCGGACCCTAGAGTCAGTGTCTCTAGTGCTACCGTTCAAGTCTTAGGCGGAAAGCTTATACTAAAGGCTACTCTAACGTATAACGGAAGTTTCAGTGGTTCTGTACCTCTAGGCCAGGCTTTATCTTCTGTGTCTTCTGATATAGCGTCCTTATATCCGTTAGGTGATAATGGAACGTATTTCAGTCCGTTATTTGTTTCTTCTATTGATAGTTCTTACTATAATGGAACTTTAGGAACAAATTTAAACACTAGTAGTGGTCCTCAAGCGTTGGTTGCGACTGTCTACGGTACTGTCAGTGTGTCTGAGACTGTAAATATAACTGGAACTCTTGAAGATTTTATAAAAAGCATTAATATTAAGGCACCGGCAACAGGTATCGATGCTACGTATTTATTTAGTGAGAACCCGGGGTATAAAGGGCTTTCTGCTAAGTATGTAACTCCTTCTGATGGAGACTCCTACGACGCCGCAGAGGACCTTACCGGTCCTGTAGACTTTGGGGCGCTGTTCAGCAGTGAGACGGGTTTGAGATTGCTGTTTTTGGAAGAAGGAGGAAGCTACGAAGTGGATGGTGCTAATTTGGTAGTAATTACTCCGTTAGGTACTCAGACCATAGCGCTAAGCGATAATAGGGATTTGGAAACCTGGATAGGAACCCTTAAGGGTGACTTAGACGATGGGTTAAGGAGTATAGATGTTATACCTGTGCCTGTGGATAACATAGTCTTTGGTAGGTTGCAATTAACAGATTCTACTACTTCTGATGGTAATGAGGCTACTCACGTATATTTTGGTTTCTTAGGAGATTTTAATTTCTATCAAATATCTGACTACAACCTATTTACAGAGCTCAGCAGAGTAAAGCAAAGATTAGGAAAGCCTTGGAAGGACGGCTCTGGTAATTTTGTTGACGATTGGTACAACAACATAAATTACTATAATGATTTTTATGGTAGAACAGGCGTGGCTGATGGTAATACTATAGCTCTGCACATAGATAAATTCTTAGGGTACATAAAGAATACAAGATTTAACGAGATAAAGACTAGCATAAATGATGAGCAGATAATAAATAATAAGTATTTGTGGTTATATTTAAAATTACATAGGGAGATAGGATGCGATCAGAAGGTGAGAGACTATCTGAAGAGGATAGAGGAAGACGAGGAGGATGCGGACCAGCTGCCTCAGGATCTATAAAACCTCTTTCATGGAAAACTGTGGATACTAAACATGTAAAACCTGTCTTTGTTGAAAAAATATTTGGTCCTTTATTCTATTATTTGAATAAAGCCGTAAAGGAAGAAATAAAGGACTTCGAGAAGAAGACAGGTAAAAAGGTTAATTATGGGAAAAAGACCGAAAACTAGGACTAAGTCTGAGTACGTTGTTCCTATCTTAGACACTGATCCAGAACCTACAGGGCTGCCTCCTTTGGAGAGTGGTGTTAACATAGACCTGCTAGGTCAGCTAGAGCCTATCGAACAGAATGAGAAGATATCCGCAGTAGAAGAAGGGGAAGATGCCTGGACACAATTTTCTATAAATTTAGACCTATCCCAAATAAAAAAATTGGCGCAATTTAATGAGAAGCTTTTAGAAAAATCTGACAAGGTAATAAATGTATTGGTGGTTATTCTTAAAGTGCTGAGGCTCTTTAATAGTGACCTTTTATCTCTGAGTAGGCTTTTAAAAGTTGTTATAAAGCAGGTTATAAAGGGAATACAAGGATTTATAGAGTCGTTGATCTCTACTGGGTTATACGTAAACCCGATCATACCGGATTTTGATAAAAGAAAGCCAGGCTATGTGCTACCTATAAATGCCGGAATCGGGGAATTCAAGGCGCAGTTTACTGCCTCGTGCCTAAATAAGAACGACCCTACAGCTCCTAAGTTTGGTCCTCAAGATACCGTAGGGGGTTTTGTTTTTGCTACAGGCGCAGGTGTGAACGACCCCTCGCTGCTAGCTAACTTTATAAAGAACTTAGAAATACTTGCTAAATTTTTTGGGTTTAAAAACCCTCTTCCGCCTCCGCCGGTAAACGTAGCTTGTAAGCCTGGATACTTTAAAGACTCGGACGGAACAAAAAAACTTGGGGTGCAGGTAACCTGGGAGCATCCCGGCGACACTTTATCTATAAGCGGTTTTAAGCTATATAGGTGTAAAAATAAGGAAGGCCTTAAAAAGATAGTTGTAGAAAACAACAAGCAAGTAGAAAGATACGTCTATAGCGACGAAGACTTTAATAGCGGAGATCCTTACGAAGTAAGCTACTTCCCTCTTAAGTATAAGTATAAATATATAGACTTTGAAGTAGAAGCAGAGCAAAAGTACAACTATCAGATCTTTAGCACTGCTGGCTTTGACTTTTTGGACGCCTATGAGTTTTTAAGATCTGTGGAGAGTCCTATGGGCTCTGTTAGAGTTAGCGCAGTTCCAAGAGGCTGCATACCTATAAGCGAGCTAAAAAGAAATAATATTTTTGATGTGGACGGTAATCCGGTTGATACCTCTAAATTGGGAGGGGAGTGGATAAATCTTACCGTTAGAGATATTTTGCCTGTAGAGATGGGTAGTGTCTTTCAACTACTGGATAACTTTTCTGAGGCAGTTGCCGGGGGTTTAGATTCTGCGGGAGACGCCCTTACCGATTACATAGATTTTTTAAAAAAGAAAATACAAAAGTTATTAGATATTATGCGAACTGTAGTAGACCTAGTAGATAGAATATTGCAGTACAGGTTGCAAGGTAGTGTACTACTCCTTAATATACCGCCTGAAAGTGGAGGTATGCAAAATTTTGTAGATCGTTTTAATTCCGCTGTATTTAATGAACAAGAAGTTAGAAACTTATTGGCGTCTTCAGAAGAGGATCAAGAAGCGGGCGCGAGTATAGAAGGCTTAGAAGGTATTTTTGCGGGAGTGGGTATTGTGTATGGTTTCCCTGAGTTTGATTCAGAGCTTTCACAGGTATTTGTCTCTGAGGAGCAAAAGGATTCTTATAAAAAACAACTAGAAAAGTTCCAGACATCTTTAAAAACTTACAGACAGCTTTTAGGCTTAGAGGAGTAAGTTATGGCTTTTATTAGGCCCGTAGACGTTAATGAAAAGGATAATAGGGTCCCTTTAGATGAGACCTATAAGGTTGTCCAAGAGACCTCCACAGTAAGAGAGTATGAGCTAGAGCAATTAAGAAATCAAGTATCCTTATACGAGAAAGAACTAGAAAGGCTCACAGAGGAATACTCTAATTTTTTAGTAGATAATAGCCTTATAGAAGAGGGTGTGGAGCCTGAGTCTGTTATGGCTTACCCTCAAATTAATTCTTTTTATGACCCTGACGCTAAAGACGGTACAAACTATGTAGATAGGAGCAATGTTATGGTTCCTAATCCAACCTTTATGCCCTTGTCTATAGCGTTAGAAGAGATGAATGATATTTTAGGGCCTATAGGCAGAAAAGTGGACTGGTATCAAAATGAGATGAAGAAAAAATACAGCCTAAAAATGCAGATGATTAAAAGGATAGAGCGTATAGAAAACAGGGAAAACTATATTTAAGGGTTATCTATGGCAACAGCAAACACATACTACTATGAACTTAGAGATATTCTTAAGGATCTGCAAGTTCTGATTAGCAGGACAAATCGCTTATCGAATATTATTAAAAAGATACCTAAAGACCTTCAAACCAGCGAAGACGTGTCTTTTTATAGAAGGCTTATAAACAATTCCTCTCTAAGCTACACTAGTTTGAGAAGAAGAATATCTAGAAAATTAAGAAGTTATATAGAAGCTGAGGATGAGGCAGTGGTCGAAAGGCAAAAAATATATCCTGGAGCTTCTGACTATAAATTTTTTATAGATACTTTGCTACCAAAAAGATTTTCAGTTTTGGCGAAGAGTAATAGTGTAGATAATATATTAACTCTCTTAGAGGGCTTTAAAAATGTTCTTATAGAAGCAGTGTTAGAGGCTAAAAGAGTTCTGAATAGTTATTTAGGGTATGGTATCATAAAAGATAAAAAGGCTAAAAGACTAAAGGAAAGAGTAGACACAGCCTTAGATGATCCTGAAGTATACACTACTGTTATGGATAAAAACATAACGATAGAGCAGAAACAGCAACTTTTAACGTCTCATAGTCAAAAAGTTAAAGAAGAGATAAGTACTGTTTTTAGTAAGATAGAGAACGTTTTAGATACAGGGTCTTTAGCAGATATAGACCTTAACCAGGAGTCCCCGGCTGTTGTAAAATTTTTGAAAAAAATGGGAGAGCTAAATAGAAGCCCTGTTACTCCCAAAAGCTTTTCCGAGGACCTAGAAGGGTATTGGAGAGAAATTATTCGCGCTAAGTTTGGGGGCGATTTACCCTTTTGCGACGAGGTAGCAGTGGACGGGACTCCAGTAAAAGTACAGGGTAAATTTACTAAATATAAAGATGTGCTAGACCTTGGAAATGGTGTGTTTGTTTTAAAAAAGGACACTATCGCAGATACCGTTAGAAAAATTCTTAAGGAT
>Ga0102941_1000566_pt1 | contig 17301 bp, 17 predicted proteins | sample SalPonR2_C_D2_MG_FD_79281 | JGI IMG/M metagenome (GOLD analysis project Ga0102941, IMG submission 79281) | Salt pond soil microbial communities from South San Francisco under conditions of wetland restoration - Salt Pond MetaG R2_C_D2_MG | ecosystem: Environmental > Aquatic > Marine > Intertidal... | reverse complement strand
GACCGCGCTCGTCGGATCGCAGCGCCGGTCCGGCAACCTGCTCAATCTCACACCTGACCAACGCTACCGCCGCTTCATCGAGACGCGCCCGACGCTGGCGCGACGCGTGCCGCAATACCTTGTCGCAAGCTATCTGGGGCTGACACCCGAAAGCCTGTCCCGGATACGCCGCCGGATCGCGAAAGGCACCGACCGGTGATCTCGCGACGTCAGCCTGAAGGCGGTGCATGCCGGGCAAGGCGTTGCCCAGCGCATCGGCAGCACGGAAACACGTATGCACCAGAGGTCTGATCGAGCTCTTTACCATGCTGCGCAATGCAGGAACGTCCGGTTTGGTGAAACTGCGATGCAGCACCGAACACGTCAGCGAGAGGCTGCTCTAGGCCGTTCACGCCTTCAGCCTCGTCACGCCACCTGCTTCTTGTCTTTCGCAAAGGGGCTGAGGCCCAGCCATTTCTGCATCATGGCGGCGATTTCCCGGTCCCCAGACAGCACCAGATCGGCCCGGGCAACCGCCGCGGCGACCGTGTCCAGCCCCAGCCAGATCGCGGTCATCGTGCGCAAGCTGCATTCCGCGTAAAGATCGACGTCGAACCCTGGATCGACGTAGCAGGCTTCGGCGCCAGTTTCCGGGTCGATGATCAGCCAGTTGTCACGTTTTTCAGCGGCCAGATCTTCGAAGACGACCTGGATACATATCCGCCGGGCGGGCAGCGGCGTGGGATCAAGGCACCGGTGCATGTCCCAGATCAGAAGCTCCGGGTCGAGATTGTCGAGCGTCGGGCCGGTCTCGACCCACCGCTGCCCCCAGCTTCCCAGGGACATGATGATCGGACGCAGCTCCTCTCCCGCTTTTGTCAGGCGGTAGGACTTGATGCCTCGTCGATCCGGCACCGCATCGATCAGACCGGCAGCCTCCATCTCCACCAATCGTTTCGACAACAGCGAGGGCGACATGCGCGGAACGCCGCGGCGCAAATCGTTGAACCGCGTGCTACCGCACATGAGTTCCCGCACGACAAGAGGCGTCCAGCGGGCGCAAAGCACCTCAGACGCCATGGCGACGGGGCAGAACTGTCCGTAGCTTCCACGCATTTCAACCTCCCCTTTGGCAGGGCAAAACGCCCCGATCTTCAATCTACCACAAGGTAGGTCCTGCCCAGTATAGTTTGTGGACTGGATGCATATAATGCCTCCTGCGATCCTTCTCGCAGTTCAACTGGAGGATTGATCGATGACTGACGTAACAGCAGACCTGATCCCGGCCCGGAAAACATCCCTTGAAGACACGGCGCGGCAGTTTGCCGAGCGCTGCGCGGACCGCGCGGCGGATCATGACCTGTCCGGTGATTTCATCGCCGGAAACTACAAGGCCATGAAGTCCGCCGGGCTGGTGGCCGCCGGCGTGCCGACCGAGCTTGGCGGCGGCGGCGCCTCCTTCCGCGATCTGTGCGAAATGCTGCGGATCATCGGCGGCGCCTGCGGGTCCAGCGGGCTGGCCCTGTCTATGCACACGCACCAGGTCGCCATTCCGGCCTGGCGCTGGCATCATCAGCCTGCCGCCCGACCGCTTGTTGAGCCGCTTCTGCGCCGCGTCGCCGCAGAGAACATCGTGCTTCTCAGCTCCGGCGGATCGGACTGGATCGGCGGATCGGGCACGGCGGAAAAGGTCGATGGCGGCTACAAGGTCACAGCCCGCAAGGTGTTTTCGTCTGGCGCACCTGTGGGCGACATCTTGATGACAAGCGCGATCTGCGAGGAGGACGGCGCGCGCACGGTGCTGCATTTCGGCGCCCCCATGGCAGCGAAGGAAGTCACGGTCCTGGACACCTGGAACACCCTTGGGATGCGGGGCACCGGGTCGCATGACATCATGATCGACGGGCTGTTCGTGCCCGATGACAAGATCCCCCTCAGACGGACGGCGGGGGAGTGGCATCCCGGCTTTCAGCTGATCGCCACCATGGCCTTCCCGCTAATCTACGCGACCTACCTTGGCATTGCCGCAAGCGCGCGCGAGATCGCGGTAGGCATCGCCGGGATGAAGCCCGTGTCCCACCGCCTGCAATCCATCGCCGGACGGATGGACACGGCGCTGGCCGCAACCCGTATGGGACACGAGCACATGATCGCCGCGGCAGAACGCAATGCACCATCGGAGCAAAGCGTCAATGACGTCATGATCGGCCGCAGGCTGGTCGAGGAAAACGCCATTCTGACGGTTGAACTGGCGATGGAACTGGCGGGCGGCGCGGGCTTCTACCGCAAGACGGGGTTGGAACGGCGGTTCCGAGACATCCAGGCCGCACGGTATCACCCGCTGCAAAAAGAGGCTCAGTCGGAATACGCGGGCGCCATGGCCCTTGGTCAGCCGGTCGCAAATATCTTCTGATCTTGAAGGACGGACAGAGTTTGAACCCCGTCGCACAGCAAGGACCATACCATGACCAAAGTCGCCGTCATCCAGCACCCACCAGTTTATCTTGATCTTGAAAAATCGATGTCCCGCGCGATCCAGTTGATCGAAGACGCAGCCCGCGACGGGGTCCAGATGGTGGTCTTCCCCGAGGCATGGTTTCCCGGCTATCCCACCTTCGTCTGGCGCTTGCCGCCGGGCGCGGGGATGGGCAAGACAGATGAGCTTTTTGCCCGCCTTCAAGCCAACGCGGTCGACCTCAGCCGGGGCGGCATGCGGCCATTGCAGGAGGCGGCAAAAGACCATGGTGTGGTGATCGTTGCAGGTTACCAAGAGCTTGACGGCGCGGTCAGCGGCAGCACGCTTTACAACAGTTGCATCATCATCGACGCCGACGGGGCCATCGCGAACAACCACCGCAAGCTGATGCCGACCAATCCGGAACGCATGGTCTGGGGGTTCGGCGACGGGTCCGGCCTGAATGTCGTCGACACTGCTGTTGGTCGCGTCGGAGCTCTCCTATGCTGGGAAAACTACATGCCCTTGGCGCGATACGCGCTTTATGCCCAGAACATCGATATCTATGTCGCGCCGACCTGGGACAGCGGCGACACCTGGCTGGCCACGATGCAGCACATCGCGCGCGAAGGCGGGTGCTGGGTCATCGGCTGCGCCACGGCCCTTGAGGCCTCGGACATCCCGACCGACATCCCGCATTACGACGAGCTGTTTCCAAACAAGGACGAGTGGGTGAACCCGGGCGACGCGGTCATCTACAAGCCATTCGGTGGTGTCCATGCGGGGCCGATGCATCAAGAGAAGGGCCTCTTGATCTCGGACATCGACGTTTCCGCCGCGCGATCTTCGCGGCGGAAGTTCGACGCCAGCGGCCACTATGCCCGGCCGGATGTGTTCGCGTTGACTGTCAATCGCAGCAGACAGGCGCCGGTCACGTTCGACTGATCCTTCGCAAGTTGCATCGTTTCCAAAAGCCTTGCCTTTATGTAATGCCGCGAAAAGCAGCTTTGTCCGCTTCCAGACCTTCGTCCACGCTCGGATGCTGCAAGATACATGAATGGCCGGTCTCGTGAAGCTGCACTGCGGCGTCGGCAGGACACGTGAATGGCCGGTATGGGCCGGAAGCGATCGAGCAGCTTGGAGAGAGGGTCCAGTACCAACGTGGACAGGGTCTGAGGCACCGGCTGATGCGAAGTTTAGTCACCGGAGACCACAGCTTGAGCGGCCACGTCTTCACTCGATGCTAGATTCCGGGAAAGTTGCCGAAACCTAGTATAGGGCTCGCGCCCGACAACCGCGGAAGGGCGCGGGCCTGTCGACCGCTTGCCACCACGCGGCGCCAAATCCACATTTCCCAAATATTCGGAGATTGAACACTGGAGCCCAAAGACCCCGAGGGGACGCCTCCGTTTGTGGGCCGGCGGCCTCCATTGCCATTGTTCCGGCGGGTCGTCGTCACGAACTCGCTGGTTCCAAGGCGCCTGCATGCCTGTCGATGGTGTCCTGCACCTCGCCCGGCTTGAATGCGACGTCCCAAGCCCAGCGTCCGAAACCGCCGGCTGCGTTGATCGCCTTCACCCATTCGTTCAGCGCGTCCCGCTTGGCCTTGTTCTGAGGACTGTCGGTGCCCTTGATCTCGAGCGCGAGGATCGTGCCGCCAGCAAGGCGGACCAGGAAATCCGGGACGTATCGCCGCCGGGACCCCGCCCACATGTAGTAGATCTGGAAACCGAAGGCATCGTCCTCGGCGTCATCATCACCTTCATTCTCGGGATATTCCGCAATCCTATGGATAGACCCACCGCGACCCCGACCCCGGCCGAGCGACCCGGCGTCGATCAACTCGTCCCGGGCCGCGATGTAGTCTTCCTCCTGAAGGTCAGGGATGCGCTCACGCAGAAGGGCCAGCATCGCCTGGTTGCCGATGCTGCTGCCGTCTTCGGGAGTGTGCCAAGTCCCATCTCTCGGCGTCGCCCAGCGAAGGAGTAACGCCAGATCCACTTGCCCTTCAAACCCTTCTTCTCGAGACTAAGGCCGCCTTCATCGGAGAGGCGGCCATCAGAAGCGTTCTTTATTTTCAGCACGGTCAGCGGCATAGTCCAAGTTCCCATTCGGTTTCAGCCCGCCAGCCAGCCCACCATCTAGCCCACCACTCTGTGTGGTGCTTGCATTGGTTCCGATTGTGCGGGAGTGTGCTTTCCTGTAAATTTTTCAAGTACATGCGGATTCTCTTCTGTGCAAGCTTGTTCAGAAACGGGCGGGGATGACCAAGCGTTAGGTGCCTCTCGACCGCACCATTTTCCCGAAAACATATAGCAGTCACATGCGCGTCGGAGCCGGCGCCGATGTCACGCGCTTCCGCCGCTTGCGCGCCGGCCGCCCTCTTGGTCTAAGCTTGCTGGAGCGCGGCAGGGCGATGGGTTCGGCCGCGCCCCAGCGATAAGGAAGACCAGACATGCCCAAAGGCTACATCATTGGCCAGATCACCGTGACCGACGCGGACGGCTATCCCGAATATGTGCGCCGCGACACGCCCATCCTCGAAAGTCATGGCGCGAAATTCGTCGTGAGGGGCGGCCGGTCCGAGGTCATGGAGGGCACGGCGGGCGACCGGCATGTTGTGATCGAATTCCCCAGCTACGAGGCCGCCATGGCCGCGTGGAACGACCCCGCCTATCAGGAGGTCGCGGAGATCCGGCGGCGCTGTGCCGAAAGCACGATCATCATCGTCGAGGGGGTCGACTGACGCCGTCGTCGCTCAGGGCAGGATGGCGATCCAGAGCGTCACGCTGATCACCGACAGAGCGGTGCCCGCCAAAACGGCGGTGGCCGCCACGCGCCGGGCCACGCCGTACATGTTCGCGAAAAGGTAGCTGTTCACGCCCGGCGCCATCGCCGCCGTGACCACGGCCGATCGCAGCTGCGCGTCGCTCAGGCCCGCAGGGCCGGAGCCCAACGCCAGCGCGATGGCGGGATGTGCGAAAAGTGCAAGCGCGCAGATGAAGGCGACAATGGTCAGATCGCCCTCGGGCCGGTACCGGTAAAGGATGCCACCCAACCCGAACAGCGCTGCAGGCAGGGCGGCGCGGATCATCAGGTCGAGCGCCTCCTGCAGGATGCCGGGCACTGCAACCCCTGAAAGATTGACGATAAAGCCAAGCGCGATCCCGATCATCAGCGCGTTGCGGAAGATCGCGCCCAGCACCAGCCGGACGGTTGCAAGTCCGCCGGCGCCGTGCGATTTCACGATTTCCATCGTCGTGATGCCGAGCAGGTAGCAATAGGCGGCATGGATCGAAATGATCGCGAAATTGGCAGCCAGCGCATCGGCGCCATAGGCGCGTTCGGTGATCGGAAGCCCCAGAAGCACGCTGTTGGCAAAAAGCGGTACGAAACCGATGGCCACGCAATCGGGCCACGGCCGTCCGAAGAGGAACCGCGCGCCCAACAGGCCCAGCGCGAAATTCACCGTCGACCCCGTGTAGTAGGCCACAAGCAGCGCGGGGTCGAATTCCGCCCCCAGATCGAGGGAGGCCACACCGGAGAACAGCAGGCAGGGGATGGCGAATTTCTGGGTGAAGATCATCAGACCGTCGACCGCGCTGGCCGCGAACAGCCCCCTCCACGCCGCAAGATACCCCGCCCCCGTCACCAGGAACACCGGCAGGACAACGGTGAGAATGTCTAGCATGCGCCGGCGTCACACATCGTAGGAGATGACCATCCCGTCAAAGGCTGGCGCAACATGGTCGGGCGTCTCCTCAAGAACCGTGCGGTAATCGAGGTCGATATGCATGTTCGTCAGCACCGCCCGGCGGGGGGCCGCGCGCGCGATCCAGCCCAGCGATTTCTCCAGATGCGCGTGGCTGGGATGCGGCGTGCGGCGCAGCGCGTCCAGCACCCAACAATCGAGCCCCTCCAGCATCGGCCACGCGGCGTCGGGAATGTCCGAGACATCGGGTAGGTAGGCCAGCCCGCCGATGCGGAAACCGAGGGAGTCGATATTGCCGTGCGTCACCTCGAAGGGGCGGAAGGTAATCGGCCCGCCCGTGCCATCGACGGTCACGTCCCCGTCGATGGCATTGAGATCGAGGATGGCAGGATAGGCGCTGCCGGGCGGCTGCACGAAGGCATAGCCGAAGCGGTTCAGCAGGTCGTTCTGCGTCTGCCCGTCGGCCCAGACCGCAAGCCTCTGGCGCATGTTGAAGACGATCATGCGCAGGTCGTCGAGCCCGTGGACGTGATCTGCGTGGGAGTGGGTGTAGATCACCGCGTCGAGCCGCCCGATCCCCGCATCCAGCAATTGCTGGCGCAGGTCGGGCGATGTGTCGATCAGGACCGCGGTCTCGCCGCCCTCGTCGAAGCGCTGCACCAGCATCGAGCAGCGCAGCCGCCTGTTGCGCGGCTCGTCGGGGTCGCAGTCGCCCCAGTTCCCGCCGAGGCGCGGCACGCCCCCCGACGATCCGCAGCCAAGAATGGTGAAACGCAGTTCCGCCATGCTCAGGCCGCCTTCCGCCAGGCGGCGGCGCGGGTGAATAGCCGGTCGAAATTGGCCGTAGTGGCGGCGGCGAACTCGCCCTCGGAAAGGTTGAACAGCTCCGCTCCGACGCGTGCCGTGTGCACGGTATAGGCGGGTTCGTTGCGCTTTCCGCGGAAGGGTGGCGGCGCGAGATAGGGGCTGTCGGTCTCCACGAGAATGCGCTCCAGCGGGGCGGCGGCGAAGATCGCGCGCAACGCGTGGCTTTTGGGGAAGGCGGCGATGCCTGACATCGACAGGTAGAAGCCCAGATCCAGCGCCGCGCGTGCCAAGGCTTCACCCGAGGAAAAGCAATGCATCACGCAGGTATAGGCGCCCGCGCGGAATTCCTCGGTCAGGATGCGCGCCATGTCCTCGTCCGCATCGCGCGCATGGATGATCAGCGGCAACCCCGTTTCCTGCGCGGCCTCGATATGCACGCGCAGGCTTGTCTGCTGCACCTCGGCGCTTTCGGCCGTGTAGTGATAGTCGAGCCCGCTTTCGCCGATGCCCACGAATTTCGGATGACGGGCGAGCGCCATCAACTCCTCCGCCGTCGCCATGGGCTCGTCCGCGGCGCTCATCGGGTGGGTGCCGGCGGCCCAGAACACGGGGTCATGCGCCTCGGCGATGGCGCGCACCTGCGGCGCGTTCCGCAGCCGGGTGCAGATCGTCACCATCCGGCGCACGCCGGCGGCCACGGCCCGGTCCACGATTTCGGCGCGTTCGGCATCGAAATCGGCAAAATCGAGGTGGCAGTGGCTGTCGACGATCTCGGGGGGCGTGTCGGGCATGATTATCCGTATCGGCTCGGGCTGTGTGGGCGCCCATCCGGGGTGCGCGGGGGCAGGGGTCAGGAGGCGGGAACGGCCATACGCGCGGCGGTCCTGTCGAGGTCGAGAAACATATCGAAGATGAGCGCGGCAGGGTCAAGGTTCACCGACCGGCCGCGGCGGGCGCGTGCGGTGAGATCGGCGGCAAGTTCGGCCCATGCGCGGCCCGATGCGGGATCGGGCGCAAGGCGGCCCAGCACGGTTTCCTCACCCGCGACAATGGGGGAGGGCGCGCGTCCCGTCGCGCCGGTCCGTGCCAGTCGCGCCAGCAATCGGTCCAGCAAGCCCAGCGTCAGGTCGAAGCGTGTGTCGGCCCCGCGCGCGCCGGCGGCGTCGGCAAGTTTCAGCGCGAGGGACCGGTCCAAGTCCGGCAGCCCCGACAGGAGCGCTACGAGCTCCCGGTAGAGCGTCGGGCCGTCCTGTTCTACCAGTTGCACCGCCGTGCCCACGGAGCCATCAGCCAGCGCCGCAATGGCCTGCGCGCTGGCGTCGTCGGGCAGGGCAAGGCCCGCCTGTTCCAGCGCCGCGGCAAGATCGGCCGGCCCGAGCGGGTCGAAGCGCAGCGTGCGGCAGCGCGAGCGGATCGTCGGCAGAAGCCCGGAAGGCTGGTGCGAAACCAAGAGCATCACCGCGTCGCGCGGCGGCTCCTCCAGTTCCTTCAGAAGCGCGTTGGCCGCCGAGGCGTTCATCTCGTCGGCGCAATCGACGATGACCACGCGGCGGGTCCCGCCGGCCGAGTACGCGAAGAACCCCTTGAGGCCGCGCACCTCGTCGACGGTCAGCTGCGCCTTGAGGCGCTTGCGCTCCGTGTCCCAGGCGCGGCGCAGAAGCAGAAGCCCGGGTTCCGAGAGCGCGCGCATCCGGCGCAAGACGGGGTGATCGGCCTCGATGTCGAGGCTTTGCGCGGGCGGTGCCGCGAACAGCGCGTCGCCGCTGTCGGGCGGGGTCGCGATCAGATAGCGCGCGGCGCGCCAGGCGAAGGTCGCCTTGCCCACGCCCTTCGGTCCGGTCAGGAGCCACGCATGGGGCAGGCGGCCCGAGTTGAGCGCGTCCAGAAACGCCATCTCGGCCGCGTCGTGCCCGAACAGGCGCAGGGTTTCGCGCGGGTGTGGCGCGCCGTCGAGGCGGTCGGCTTCCGGGAGAGCGTCTTCGGTCATCCGAGGTGATGTAGCACGCAGGGCGGGCGGCTGCGAGGGATCAAAGGCGGGCGCGGACCACCTCGGCGATCCGGGCCGCCACGGTCTCGGGCGCGGCCATGGCGTCGATCACCACGCAGCGACCCGCCTCCTCCTGCGCCAGCGCCAGGAAGCCCGCGCGCAGCCGCTTCTGGAAATCGAGGCCGAACTCCTCGAACCGGTCCTCGCCCGAGCTGCGCGCAAGTCCCCGCTCCAGCGCCACGGCCGGGTCCATGTCGAGGACGAGCGTCAGGTCCGGCTCCACCCCGATGGCCGCATCATGGATCGTGTCTACCAGCGCGCGCAGGTCGCCGCGCGTGGCGCCCTGGTAGACGCGCGTGGAATCCGCGAAACGGTCTGTGACGACATCCCGGCCCGACGCCAGCGCGGGGCGGATCGTCCGTTCGAGGTGGTCGCGGCGGGCTGCGGTGAACAGCAGGATCTCCGTCTCGGGCGACCAGCGGGCCGGATCGCCCTCCACCAGCAGGCGGCGGATATCCTCGGCCCCGGTCGCGCCGCCCGGCTCGCGGGTCAGGACCGGGTCGCGGCCCCATGCGCGCATCTGCTCTGCCAGCAACCGCGATTGCGTGGATTTTCCAGATCCGTCAATGCCTTCGAGACTGATGAACAGCCCATGCGCGTCCGTCATGCGCCCGTCATCCGTCCGTCGCGCTCTCTGCCGTCGGACCCGTCGCATCGCCTCCCGTGACGCGCTCCATCAGCAGGCCCGTCGCCGTGCGCAACCGGACGGCCAGCCCGCCGCGTTCCACGTCCCCGGTGGCGACAAGCGGCACCGTGCGGGTCACGTCGCGCACGCCCTGATGGATGACCAACTCACCCACCACATCGCCGGCCGTGATCGGCGCGGGCAGGGGGGAGACATAGGTGATGTCTGCCGTGATCTCGGGGTCCAGAAGGGCCGGCACCAGCATCTCGACGCTTTCGGCGGGGGCGAGGCCCACGGTCTGCTCCATGCCCATGAAGACGGGCGCGCGGGCGATCTCGGTTCCCTCGCGGGCGATTTCTTCCATGACGAACTGGCGGAAGGCCCAGTTGATGATCCGCTCCGATTCCCGCGCCCGCGCCTCGGCGGACGTGAGCCCGGAGATGACGAAGGTCACGCGCCGGTCGCCCTGCACGGCGGAGCCCACCAGGCCGTATCCGGCCTCTTGCGTGTGCCCGGTCTTGAGCCCGTCCGCGCCGATGCCCATGCCGAGGATCGGGTTGCGGTTGAAACGGTTGGCCGGTGCGCGGTTCTCGTAGTCGAACTCGGTCTCGGCGAAATAGGTATAGTATTCGGGGTATTCGGTGATGATCCGCTCGGCCAGGAGGCCAAGATCGCGCATCGACATGACATGACCCTCGGCGGGCCAGCCGCTGGCGTTCACGAGTGTCGTCTGTTCCATCCCCAGCTGACGCGCGCGCTCTGTCGCAATCCGCCCGAAACCGGCCTCGGTTCCATCGGGGCTCAGCGCCTCGCCCAGCACGACCGAGGCGTCATTGCCCGAAACGACCACGACACCACGGATCAGTTCCTCGACCGTGGGGCGGTCGGTTGTGTCGAGAAACATCGTCGAGCCGCCGAAGCTCATGGCATGCTCGCTGACCGGCAGGCGCGTGTCGAGCGAGAGCCTCCCGTCGTCGAGCGCCTCGAAGGTCATCAGGAGCGTCATGATCTTGGACATGGACGCGGGCGGCAGCGGCACCTCGGCATTGTGCGACAGAAGTACCTGCCCGGTGTTGTGGTCGATCACCCAGGCCGAGCCGGCCTGCGTCTCGAAGGCGCGCGCGGCCCCGGAAAGGCCCGTGACGGCAAGCGCCGCCACGACAAGGATCGCGACGGCGCGGTTCAGGTATCCGATGGTGTCAGCCTTCATTCGGGGCAGCCCGTCTCCTAGCGGGCGACGAAATAGGCGTCCCCGAAGCCGAGCCCGCGCACGGTGTCGAGGATGGCCGCGCGATCCTCGGTGGAGGGGGCCGGGCCCACAACCACGCGCCAGATCTGGCGGCCACTGCTGGTCTGGTCGTAGATGGTGGGCACAAGTCCGGCGTTGCGCAAGGTCTGTCCGGTGGCGTTGGCGTTTTCCTGCACGGAGAAGATGCCGATCTGGACATAGGGGCGGTCCGGCAAAGGGGTTACGGCGGCTGCGCGCGCAGGGGCAGGCGTGTCCAGCGGGGTGGTCTCCAGCGGCGCGAGCATGGCGGTTGCGATTTCGCTTTCGGAGATGGCGGCATCGGCGACGGCGGCGATCGCGGGCACGGGCCGCGCGGGAGCGGGGGACGCGGGCGCCAGCGCCTCGGGCGAGAAGGCCGCCCGCTGAATACCGGCCATGACGTCCGCTGCCGACATGTTGCGCGTGGTCTCGACGACGGCGCGCGATTGCACGGGGCGAAGAAGCGGGCGCGTTGCCGTGTCGATGCCGGGCACGGCGGGCGCGGGGGCAAGCGCCGCCGCCGCGATCGTCGGCACGCTTGCCGGGCCCTGAATACCGCTTTCGGCTGCGGGTGCGCCGACATCGGCCGCTCCGGCATCGGCCATATCGGTGTCGGGCGCTTCCTCGCGGCGCAGGGCGATGACCTGAACGGTCGCGGGCGCGCCGGCGAGAATGTCGAGCGCCGCCGCCGCGTCGGAGGAGATCTGCACCGGCGGGCCGGGGTTCTCGCGCTCGCGGCGGAAGAGTGCGCCGATCACGAAGCGGCCGGTTTCCGTGTTGCGGATGATCACACGCTCGGGATCGGTCGCGTCGGGATGGGCCACCCAGACGCCGCCGAGCGAGGGCCGACCGTCCCAGAGACCTTCGTCGGTGATGTCGAACACCTCCGGCGCTTCCACGTCACGCTCCATCTGGCGGGTCGCGCCGATCGGGGCCGGTCCCGCAGCCGCGGCATCGCGGGAGCCGAACATGAACTCTCCGGTATCGCTGCAGGCGGCGACGCCGAGGACGAGACCGACGAGAACAAGGCTGCGGCCGCTGACGCGGGCGGAGGCCCGCCACATGGGGGAATGGGTCATGAACTGCTCTTTCCGCCTCTTGATGCCCGACGGTTTTTTTGTCGGTCCACCTGTTTCGCGTGCCGCGGTTTATGCACCGGGTCACTGCCTGTATATGACATAATAGCGCTTTCCGCCTCATCTGAAAAGACGCTTGCGCATGCGCATTGTTGCGCGATGCGGTTCGGACACGGCTTTCAGAATCGACGCCGTGCGCGTAAGCCCTCGGGACCCGGAGGAGTGGCAGAGTGGTCGAATGCACCGGTCTTGAAAACCGGCGTGCGTGAAAGCGTACCGTGGGTTCGAATCCCACCTCCTCCGCCACGGACCCTCGTCTCATTTCCCTGTACCGAAACTGCGCGGAATATCTCCGCAATTCCCGTCGCTTGCGCGGCGGCTTTTCCGACAGAGACGCACCTTAGCGACCGTTTTCCACGCTGATTTGGGGTCCGTCTCAGCCGGCCAGTTTGGTCGGTGCGGTTTGGAGTAGATTTCCCTGATAACCGCGAATTAACAGGGAATTTCGGGAAACCGAACGTGTCGCGGCCAGTGTTCGAGCGGAATCCTGTAGCAATAGTAAGGGCTTGCGCACGATTTCCCTACTCAAGAGAACAGGGAATTTTTCGCGCCGAACAGGGAATTTCTTCGCGAGAGCAGGGACGACGCGGTCGGGATCAGGGAATGGGGTCAGCCGTCGATCCGGAGCATCCGTTCCTGGTCATCCCAGTCGAGCGGCAGCTTGTTGCGGATCAGTCTCTCGAGTGTGAGCGTGGTGGGCTGCGTTCCATCGACAATGGCCTGCTGGAGACCGGGGGAGAGGCAGGCGAGCGGAATGATACGGGCAGCGTATCGTTCGGTGACCCCGGCGTCGGACGCGATCGTCTTCAGAGATGTTTCGCTTCGCAAGGCGGCTGCCCAGAGATGAGCCGTGCGCAGGGCGCGCAGAAGCGTTGCGTCCGGTTGGGACACGCGATCTCCCGCAATGATCTTCGTCTCGATACCGCGTCGCCGACAGGTGAACGGGGCGCTGATGGACAGCAGGGATGGATCGAGTTCGGCGGGAGACAGGTCGAGCCCAGATGCAAGCGTCGTTCTGTCGAAGCAGATCTGGATCCGTCCCCGCGCGATCATGACGCTCTCGACCAGTGGGACGGCGCGCCGGATCCCGCCAGACCTGATCCCGTCCGCGAGTGCCTGCGTTCTCTTTGAGATCGCCATGCTCGCGGATGCCTCGGCGGACTGCACCACGGAATGTCGGGAGGCGTGGTCATGCAGGTGGCCTGCGACGACTCTGCAAACCGCATCTTCGAGCGCTGTCGCCGGAAGCCGCCAGGCGTTAGGATCTCGCCCACCGGAGACCAGCCGGTTGGAGATGTAATAGCGCAAGCGGCGTCCATGACGCTGGGTGTGCGAGGGAGTGAGAAGGTCCCCCGTTTCGTCTTTTACTTTGCCCAGGAGTGGGGCCGCATTCGCGATCATCTCCTGCGAGGATGTCTTGCTCCCCCGCCGTCTCGCGCTGGCGTCCTGCAGCATCGCCTGCACCCGGTCCCAGAGATTCTGATCGACGATGGCGTCGTGCAGGCCCGGCCATGTTTTGTCCTTGTGACGGATCAAGCCGCGGTAGACCGGGTTGGTCAGCAGCTTGTGGATCTGGCCACGGCTGAAGGGCAGGCCGCCTTGTACACGGCCCGACGAAAAGACATGGCGCTTGGAACGTAACCCAAGCGTCTCTGCCGCGCGCGCCGTTGCGTTCAGGCAGCCATGGATCTCGTAGAGTCCGAACATCTGCCGGACGGTTTTCGCTTCACCCGTGTTGATCACGAGTTCGCGCCGGGTTGGATCGGGATGCGGATCATAGCCCAGCGGTGGCAAGCCCCCCATCCAGAGCCCCTTCTTCTTCGACGCCGCGATTTTGTCGCGGATCCGTTCCGCCGTGACCTCGCGCTCGAACTGCGCAAACGACAGGAGCACGTTGAGCGTCAGCCGTCCCATCGAGGACGAGGTGTTGAAGGCCTGCGTGACTGAGACGAAAGAGCAGTTTGCGGCCTCAAGCCGCTCCACCAGCTTCGCGAAGTCGGCGAGCGACCGGGTCAGGCGATCGATCTTGTAGACCACGACCATATCAATACGACCCGCGTCGATTTCGGCCATAAGCCGTTGCAGACCGGGCCTCTCCAGTGTGCCTCCCGAGATGCCGCCATCGTCGTAGCGGTTCGCCATCATCTTCCAGCCCTCGTGGCGCTGGCTCGCGATATACGCAGCACAGGCCTCATGTTGAGCATCGAGCGAGTTGAAGTCCTGGTCGAGACCCTCGTCCGAGGATTTGCGCGCGTAGATCGCGCACCTGATCGTTGGCCTGCTCATGATCCCTGCTTTCCGTTGAGACCGAAGAACCGGGGCCCGGACCAGTGCGCCCCGGTGATCTCGCGTGCAATGGCAGAGAGCGAGCGCCACGTTTCGCCCTTCCACACGAAGCCGGTCCCGGTGACGTCGACAACATGGGTCACACCGTTCCACTCACGGATCAGGCGGCCGCCTGCCTTAAGTGCCGGTGTTGCGGAGACGTCCTTCCGCGGAGGTCGGGCCTCAAGCGCTATCTTGACGCCCTTTGGTAGGCCGCCCTGCTGCCGACACTGCACCTCGAACGCCAGGAACTGGCGCAGGAACACGCGGCTCATGGCGCGTGGTGCCGGCGTGCCGAAGAGTTCAGACCAGGCCGCAACGAGTGCGGCCCGGTCCATGGTCTCGAGATCCGCGACGCAGATCATTCCGCAGCCTCGGGCTCTGCGGTTATGCGGTAGACCGAGCCGCCGGTCTTGTCGCCTTCAGCCGGGCTGCGCTCGATGGTGTAGCCCGACTTTCGGAACCCGCTCAGGACCGCGCGCGCCGAGTGCGGCTGCCATCCGGTCGTCTTGCAGATTGCATCGAGGCTGGCACCCTGGGGGCGGGAGAGCATAGCGCGCACCCTGTCGGTCTTGGTTTGCTTCGGCTTGGACATTGTCTTCTCCTCCGGATCGCGGGCCGGCGTGATGCCTGGCCCCGTACCGAGGAGCGCCCGATGTCTTATTCGGGCGTGGGTCCATGGATGCTCTGTTCGCGGCGGTAGTCCAGTCCATTCTGGAGGTCAGTGCGCCGTTCTGGCCACCGTGCCTCGGCGATGCGACTCGGCAGGTACCACGCCCACAATTATTTGCAATCAATGGGTTAGATCAGATTTCGCTTGCGCGGATTGCAGCGATGTGGGATATGTTGCGTGTCTTCCCCATGAAGACATTCGCCGCCCACTAGGCAGCGCTCAATCGGTCGGGACACAATCCAGACCAGCAGAGGGCATTCGATGGGCAGCTTCACCGGATCGTCGTGGTCCGGGGAGTTGCTTCATGCTCTCTCCGATCCCCCGAAGCGATCTTTTCAAGAACCGGCGCCCGGCGTCGATTTGGAAAGGAATGAGCTATGAGCTCGAATACCACCAAGCGGGCTGCTGATCAGCCCAAGACCACCTGGATGGCCGACAAGGTCGTCCACAAATCCATCGAAGCCCTTCGCCCCTACGAGCGCAACAACCGCCTTCACAGTGCGAAGAGCCTTGCGAAGCTGAAGGCGTCGATCGCGCAGTTCGGCTTCGTGGTCCCGATCCTCGTCGATGGGACGGGGACGATCATCGCCGGTCATGGCCGGTGGGAGGCTGCCAGGGCCAATGGCCTGAAGACCGTTCCGGTCGTCGTGGCCGATCACCTGTCAGAAGGAGAAGTCCGGGCGCTCCGGATTGCGGACAACAAGCTGGCCGAGTTGTCGGACTGGAACGAGGAGGCGCTGCGGCTGGAGTTCACCGACTTGCTTGACCTGGGGCTGGAGGGCGAGCTCGACTTTGATCTTACGATCACCGGTTTCGAGACGCCGGAGATCGACCTCGTGATCGGTATGGCTGGCGGTGCTGACGAGGCCGGGGCGGAAACCGTGGAGGAACCGGACCCCGATGTGCCGACGGTGACGCGTCCGGGTGACCTCTGGATCCTCGGGTCTCACCGTTTGTTTTGTGGCAACGCGCTGGAGCCGACCAGCTACGACATCGTGCTCGATGGAGAGGATGCGCGGATGGTGTTCACAGATCCGCCCTGGAATGTTCCGGTCAACGGCCATGTGCGCAGCGGCAACGCTGCGCAGCATCGCGAGTTCGCGATGGCATCCGGTGAGATGACAGATGGGGAGTTCCGGGCGTTTATCAAGGCCTTCATCGACCGCGTGAAAGCCGTGCTGCCGGACGGCGGCATCGCCATGGTCTGCATGGACTGGCGGCACATCGAAGAGCTGATCTCGGTTGGCAAGGGCTGCGGGTTTGAGCTCATCAACCTCTGCGTCTGGAACAAGACCAACGGCGGGATGGGGTGCTTGTATCGCTCCAAGCACGAACTGGTCTGCGTGTTCCGCAAGCCCGGCGCGCCCCACATCAACAACGTTGAGCTCGGGAAGCACGGTCGGAACCGAACCAACGTCTGGGACTACGCGGGCGTGAACAGCTTCGGAAAGGGCAGGGCGGCCGACCTTGTCGACCATCCGACGGTGAAGCCTACGGTGCTTGTGGCCGACGCCATCATGGACGTCACCCATCGTGGCGACGTCGTTCTCGACTCCTTCGGAGGCTCAGGCTCGACCCTGCTCGCCGCCGAGAAAACCGGGCGCAGGGCCCGGCTCATCGAGCTTGACCCCGCCTATGTCGATGTCGCCATCCGGCGCTGGCAGGAGCTGACAGATAAGGACGCGATCCATGTGTCCTCTGGTGAGACCTTCGCAGTACGGGCGCATGTCGTTCAGGCCGATGCCAAGCGGGAGGACGCTGACGATGTCGACGCATGATGATCATGACGATGATCGTGACTACGAGGTCGGCTACTGCCAGCCTCCGAAGGCGACGCGGTTCAAGAAGGGCCAGTCGGGTAATCCGAATGGCCGTCCCAAGGAGGCGAAGGGGATCAGTGCGAGCCTCAGACGCGAACTCGAAGCGAAGATCACGGTCACCGAAGGCCAGCAGACCAAGATGATCTCGAAGGCAGAGGCGGCCGCGAAGCGACTGGTCGCGAAGGCCCTCGGCGGGGACGTGAAGACGCTGTTGAAGCTGATCGAGCTCGACCCGCAGCTCTTTGGAACAGAGCAAGGAGAGGATGCACAGGATCGCCCGACACAGCTGGAGCCGGTCGATCTCACCATGCTCAAGCACTTCTTCACGGAGGGCGGAGCGCCGCTGCCCGCCACGAAAAGCGAGGATGAGGAGACGCCGGAATGAATGCTCCCACACTCGAACAGCTTCGGGCGGGCGCCACGGCGCTGGCGCGGGACGACTTCTTCTACTTCGT
>Ga0102941_1000561_pt1 | contig 17357 bp, 15 predicted proteins | sample SalPonR2_C_D2_MG_FD_79281 | JGI IMG/M metagenome (GOLD analysis project Ga0102941, IMG submission 79281) | Salt pond soil microbial communities from South San Francisco under conditions of wetland restoration - Salt Pond MetaG R2_C_D2_MG | ecosystem: Environmental > Aquatic > Marine > Intertidal... | reverse complement strand
TTTTACTGTTTTGGCAATATTGACACCTGTATTTTGGCGCAGTTAAATTAAAGCATTTCAGTTAGTTCTTTTAGTGAATAAATTGCGGGCCTTGAATTGAACAGTGATTCGCGTTTTCCGGGGTTAAACCAAATATAATTCATACCTGCTTTACTGGCGCCCAAAATATCAGTTTTTTCATCATCCCCAATCATTAAGCTTTTTTCAGAATTTGTATCTGCTGTTTGTAGCGCATATTCAAATATTCTAACATCTGGCTTTTGAAAACCGACATCTTCTGAGGTTATAAGGTGATTGAAATATTGACCTATATTGCAATTTCTCAGCTTTCCGGTTTGCACCTCTTTAAAACCGTTAGTTATGATGTGTAACTCGTATTTTTTATTCAAATAACTGAGGGTTTCATGCGTATGTGGAAATAAATGTGTTTTTTGAGCACTCAGTTCCAGGTATAATTGACCTGCTGCTTTCCCTTGTTGTTGGCTATCGAAACCAAGTGTCTTGAAAGTTTTGTAAAAGCGCTCGGTGGTAAGTTTTTCTTTTGTAATAAGGCCATTCCGGTACTTCTCCCAAAGCTGCTCATTTATTTTTTTATATGTAATGTGGAAGTTTTCCAGTGTAATAGCTCGGCTTTTGAGATTAAAATGTGTATGTATGTCTGCAATAGCCTCTTTAGCATTAGTTTCAAAGTCCCAAATGGTTCTGTCAAGGTCAAAAAACAGGTGTCGGTATGATCGATTCATAGCGTGATTTTTCAAAATTGTAGTCCGTGGAATGCAAATTACGTGCAAATTTAAAAGAAAGAGGGGCATTTGTAACCAGCAAATGCCCCGGAATTTGAAATAAACCAACTAAAAACCAGACAATAATATGGTATAAGGATAGATTACCATAATGAATTTGTCTGGTTCAAATATATGTAAAAACCTATGACTATTTTGAGCGGATGTATTATCGGTTTTGTTAGATGTATAAACGGTTTTACTTTTTTAATATTCGGTATATTTTACCTTTTATAACAATGGTGTAGGTAGTTTTTGCGCTGGCACTACTGGTTGGGATTTATTGTGCGAGGAATACATCTATTGCTTCAAAGAATTCATTTTTCTTCCTTCTGGAGATATAAGCAAGGTTATTGTCGACCATCTCTATGTAATTTTGGTTTTTGTATACCTTTTTAATGTGTTTAAAGTTTATGAGGTGAGATTTGTGACAACGAAAAAAACTTGGTGTGGTCAAAAGTTCTTCATATTCCTTAATTGAACGCGAAACAACTATAGGCTTATTATTTAGTGTGTAAACTTTGGTATAATTACCTTCGGCTTCGAATTGAATTATATCATCGGTGTACACAATTTCAATTGAATCCTGGGTACTTAATGCTATTCTTTGAGGTTTTTCATTTTCGATACTTTCCTGTAGTATACCAAGTTTATCCGAATTGCTCTGGGCTTTTGAGCTATCAATGCGCTCAATTGCGTTGGAGAGCGTGTTAATATCTACCGGTTTAAGTATATAATCTACTGCAGCGTATTTAAAAGCTTTTATTGCATATTGATTAAATGCAGTTATGAAAATAATGTCAAAGTTTATATTGTCAATTCGGTCTAATAAATCAAAACCAGATCCATTGGGCATTTCAATATCGAGAAACACTATATCTGGATTGATATTGGATATTGTGCGGTGGGCATCGTCAATATTTGATGCTTTCCCTGCAACAATAATATCTTGTTTGCAGTTGTTTAGCAATATTTCAAGGGAATCAATTGCAGCTATTTCGTCGTCTACAATAACAGCTTTTAGCATAATTTATTTATAGTTTATCGGAAAACTCATTATAACCTTGGTTCCGATTGCTTTTCCTTCGTGATTAATCATGTCCTCCTTCTGGACATTTATTTTGCGACTTTTTAACTTATTATAAAGAACTATACGCTGTTCAGCAATATGTGTTCCATTTTTAACATTTAATTTTTCTTTTCGTGGATGTTGTTCAAAAACATTTGGTCTGCCAATACCATCGTCTATTATGGTGCATTGAATAGCGTTTTTGGCATACCTGATATTTAGCAGTATATTGCCTTTACCCGGCTTATTTATTATGCCTTCCCTCAGTGCACTCTCAACAAAGGGTTGCAGAATAAAGGGAGGTAACATCACACGGTTTTTATCTATGTCGGGTGCCAGGTTAATCGAATAAGTAAACCTGTCTTTAAATCTTAATAATTCAAGATCAAGATATACTCTTAAAGTTTCAAGCTCTTCTGCCAGGGGAATTAATTCTTCTTTAGAATTATCCAGAATGTTTCTGATCAAAACAGAAAATTTCGTCAGATAACGACTGGAGTCCATGGCTTTATTTTGCAAAATAAAATGATTTATTGAGGTAAGGGAATTGAATATAAAATGCGGATTCATCTGCTGTTGAAGCACAGTTTGCATCTGAGCTATTTGTGCAGCTTCAAGTGTATTTTTTTGTTTAATAGTTTTTATTCTATGTCGCAAAAACAAAAGTATTAGCCCAAAAAACACTACAAGTGATCCAATTTGAAAAGCTAAGGTTTGGTGTAGTTGCTTTTCTTTTTTTATGATCACATGGTAAATTTGTTCGCTTTCTTTAAATGTGGGATCGAATGATAACTGCAATTGCGATACTCCGCCACTCAATTTGCTTATTGCCAGGTAATTTTCAGATAGAGCATATATTGTTGTATCGTTGTGTAGTTTGTAATATAGTTTCGGCTCTGTGCTGTTTGTGAAATTAAGTTTATTTATCTCAATATTAAGGTTTTCAGTATTTTTGTCAACATCAAAAAAGAATTCGCGCTGTTTGTGCCTGGTTAAATACGGTGAGTTTAGTTGCAGCCTGTATTGCTGTTGCCTCTTAATTTTATCGAAGGGTACAATCAACAGTCCTTTTTTATGTAATGCATAAAGCTTATTATTATAAATAATCGTTTTTTTGATGTTTAATCCTGCAGTTTCATTTATTAAATCGCAGTTTAACCATGTTTTTTCATTTGGGATGGAACAAATGAAGGCCCCTTCTGAAGTGCTAATTAGAATAATGCTGTCATGTTTTTCTATTGAATTTATCGCCTTCGGTTTTATTTTATAAATACTTTTTTCGTCTTTTTCATTTATTATTGATAATTTATTTTGTGTATCCCTTAAAAACAAAGTTTTATTACTCTGTCCCAGGGAAACCACTCGCTGATTGCTTATTTTATGGCATTTGCCCTCATTGTTTAATTCCCAAATGCCATTGTCATTGGTTATAATGATATTTCCACGGTGGTTCGAAATGTTTGTAAAATGTTTTTTGGGTAAGCATTTTTTCTTCCACCTGGCAGAGTCAATGCTATAAACATTCAGACCTTTAGTTCCGATGGTAAATATTTGATTTTCGAGAACTGAATATTTATTAATATGATCATGCTTAAGACTCGCTTTCTGCAATAATTTAAGTTTATTATTTTCCATTAAAAGCAAATGGATTTTTCTTTCTCCCAGCACTAATAATTTGTTGGAATCTATAAAATGAAGCCGATTAACCTGGAAAGGTATCTTCCCAATTTGCTTTATTTTACTATCTTCTAAGGCGTAGAGTGCCCCGCTTTTTTCAGATAACACAACTTTGTTTTTGTATGCGGCAATGTCTGAAAAAGGATACCTGTATTCCTCCGATTCTATGTTTTGAATGTAGAAGAGGTCTCCATTGTCGCTGCCTGCCCAGATTCCATTTTTCCTGTCTGCAAAAAGTTTCGTAAGTGTATGGTTGGTTAAAATTGTATCTGGGTTTTGTTCAGGTCTTTGAATAATGAGCCCAATTCCAGAAATACTTTTCAGTACAGTACCTTCTACTTGTATCATTTCAAGTATGATGTTGGGACTGAAGCTGTATTTAATTTCTTCACTATTTGCTGTAATGGTTAAGTTACCAAAACTTATTGTGGCCTGGTTGCCATTACTGAAAAGCATGATATTGCCTTTCTTAAACCGTTTATCATTGTATAAATCAACCAGATTGAGTTGCAGGAACAAGGCAACTTTTTGCTGCCATTGTGATTTTAAGTTTTTAACAAGATCAAAAGCAATGGATAGATAATTAACGGTGTCTTTTGTAACTAAAGAATCATTAGAAAAGGTATATTCTTCCAATCCGTAAGTATAGAAGCTCAGCGTCGTATCTGTCTCCTTGAAGCTGCTTTGAATAGGTGTTCCGTTGGATGTTTCCGAATATTGTCCTTTATTTAAGCATTTGATTTTTGTTTTTTTTATTTGCCAGGCTCTTCCATCTGTTGCCGTGACCCACAAGCTGCTATCGAGCTTACTTACATAAAGGGCTGCAATATTGGAGTATTCGAGTGTAGTGCTTCGTCCGTAAAGCTTGTGTTTTTGGCCATCAAATTGATACAATCCTTTTGAAGTGGCTAACCAAACAAAACCCTTATAATCTTGTGCAATGTCATTGATCCTGACCTGCGGTAGCGCTTCAATATTATCGAAATTAATAACGCGAGGAGGTTGGCCCGGCAAAAGATATGGGGCAATAAGAAAAATTAATGTTATGAGTAAATTACGTATTTGCACCTTCAATAATTATAACAAACTCACCTTTAGGGGGTTTGTTTTTAAAGTGTTCAATTAATTCGATTAAATTTCCTCTTATTGTTTCTTCATATATCTTAGAAATTTCCCTGCTAACAGAAGCTTTCCGACCCTGTCCAAAAAATTCCGATAATTGTTCCAGTGTTTTTACTATACGATAGGGTGATTCATACAATACAATGGTTTGATCCAACTCTTTCAGGTAATTAAGTCTTTTTTGGCGGCCTTTTTTGTGCGGCAGAAACCCTTCAAAATAGAATTTGTCGCATGGCAGTCCGGAGTTTACGAGTGCAGGCACAAAGGCGGTTGCACCGGGTAGTGTAAGTACCTGGATACCTTCTTTCAGGCATTCCCTGATAAGTAAAAAGCCGGGATCGCTGATGCCCGGAGTCCCTGCATCGGTAACTAAAGCAACATTTTTTGCCTGTGCAAGCTCCACAAATTTCTGAAGCTGCTTGTGTTCATTAAATTTATGATATGCAATTAACTCGTCATAAGTTATTTCGTAGTGTTCTAGAAGGTTTTTTGTTTTTCGGGTATCTTCTGCCAGAATCACCTCAGCAGCTTTAAGCACGTTTATTGCGCGAAAAGTCATATCTTCCAGGTTGCCAATAGGTGTGGGGACAATGTATAACATAAGCTATTTGAGGTATCTGCGATAAATGAATTCTATGAATGATTTAAAACTTTCTTTGTCCTGATCAAAATCGAAATTGTTTTCAAGAAATATCAATGCACTTTCAAGGTCATCCATTGCATTTAATTTACTAATGGTATCCCGGTATAAATCAGCGTTACCCTCGAAAAGATCATTGATAAACCATATTTTATCGTTGAGCTTAATGGCTTTGGTTAAATCTTCAATGGGGTGCTGTTGCAACTTAGAGGCCAGATCCTTCTGGTCAAAGTGCATTGCAATTTTTTCGTTTATTGAATTTTTCACACCCGTATATTTATCTGCAATGGTTTTTTTTGGCTCATCTGATTCGATAGCTGTATCTGCATACTCTATCTCATCCTGTATTTTTTCTTCTATTTCTTCATTTAAATCTGTAGGCTCTTCTTCTGGCACAGGATCAGTGTTTTGATCAGTTTTTTCTCGTTTTTCTTCCCGGGCAAATTCAATATCCTGGTTTTCATGGCTTGGTTCTCGCTGCTCTTCGGATTCAGTAGGTTGCGTTTTTTTTGTAGTTGATTCCGTTTTTTTTGAGCGGGTTTGCGGCTCACTAACTGACGTTTCTTTAATTTTTTCGTTTTGCTCTTCTTTTGCCTCTGGGAGCTTATCTGTAAGCCCATTCTCCAGCATGTCAAACTCCTCGGAAATCGATCTTATTCGCGAATGAATAAGCTTTATATCCATTTCGGTTAATGTTTTACCGGGCTTTAAATCTCCCAGTATTTCACTCAACTCATATACATCATTTTTTATGTAACGCAAAAGGCTCTTTAAATTCATCAATATTATTTAGTTTGAAGATTTATATTAACATGCAAATTTATTGGAAATATTCCAATTATACAGAAGTTACCTCTTTTTTCAATGCTTTTTTAAATATCCCCCTGTCTTCTGTCAATAAAATTATAATTTTGTTTAGTACAAACGACTTTTTTTGACATATATTTAGTATTTATAATCGAATGATTTTTAAGGAATAAATTAAATGTTGAGACATTCCGAAATAATAGAGACCCATCGGTCGGGTTGGGTAGAGGTAATTGTTGGCTCTATGTTTAGTGGTAAAACAGAGGAGCTTATCAGAAGACTCAAGCGTGCACAAATTGCAAAGTTAAAGGTCGAGATATTCAAACCTAAAATTGATGTGCGGTATTCAGACAGCGATGTTGTTTCACATGATGCCACTGCCATACGTTCAACACCTGTTGATGCTGCAGAAAATTTACTAATGCTTGCCTCTGGTAACGATGTGGTTGGAGTTGATGAAGCACAATTTTTTGATTCAAACCTGGTAAGAGTTTGTAATCAGTTGGCAAATCAGGGCGTGCGGGTTATAGTGGCGGGTTTGGATATGGATTTTCAGGGCAATCCTTTTGGACCAATGCCTCAGCTACTGGCTATGGCTGAATATGTATCGAAAGTACACGCCATTTGTGTAAAATGCGGAGGGTTAGCCCAGTTTTCTCATCGCGTGATAAAAAACCAGGACTTAGTTGTTTTGGGTGAAAAAGATGAATATGAGCCACTTTGCCGCAATTGCTATTTAGAAGTCACAAAGCATAAATAGTGCCTGTTTCAATTGTATGATATGTTGAATCTAAAGAAAGTAGCAGAAATATCGCAAGGTGAATGCCTGGGGTCGTGTAGCGGTCAGGTAAAATATTTGCTAACCGACAGCAGAAAGCTCACCCTGCCGGAACAGGTATTGTTTTTTGCTATCCCCGGCAAGTATCACAATGGCCATGCATACATCCCTGCATTAATTAAAAAAGGCGTCAGCCAATTTGTAGTTTCAGAATTGCCCGAAAAGCATTGGCTTGAAAAGGCAGATTTCGTCAAAGTCCATGATGTGATTAGTGCCTTGCAGTCGGTTGCTGCATGGTGGAGGTCGCATTTTAGTTTACCGGTTATTGGCGTAACCGGAAGCAACGGTAAAACAATTGTTAAAGAGTGGATTGCCCAGAGCCTGGGCGACGCTGTAAGGATGACCAGGACCCCTGGTAGCTATAATTCACAAATTGGTGTTCCTCTCTCTGTTTGGATGCTCAGTGATGGTGCCCAGTTTGGCCTTTTTGAAGCGGGTATTTCTTTTCCGGGCGAAATGGAAAAATTACAGACTATTATAAAGCCTACTATTGGTCTGTTTACCAATCTTGGTGATGCCCATCAGGAAAACTTCAGTTCATTTACTCAAAAACTTGAGGAAAAATTAAGGCTATTCAAAAATGCTGATGTGGTAATTTATCGTAATGAGGGCGATTGGGTAAGTGAGAAAATTGAAGCTTATTGCACTGAGAGGAAAAAGTTTACCTGGTCTTTTAAAGAAGAGGCCGATGTAAAGGCGCATCTCGATGATGGTGTGTTAAAAGTTCAGTATTCAAATCAAAAACTAAGCCTTTCATTACCATTTAGCGATAAAGCATCGGTAGAGAACTTAATGCACACCATTACAGTATTATGCTATTTAGGATATGATTCAGATTTTATTTACAAGGCTGTAGCCAAAATCAGACCTGTTCCTATGCGTTTGGAGCAGAAATCGGGAAAAGCACACAATACTATTATTAATGATAGCTATAACTCCGATTTGGGGTCGCTTTCTAATGCACTTGATTTTCTTGAACAGCAAAAACAGCATCCACGAAAGGTTTTAGTGCTATCAGATATTTTTCAGAGTGGGTATGCAAAAGAAAACCTTTACAAAGAAGTATCAGTGCTAGTTAATGCTCATAAGCCTGATTTGATGCTGGGAGTCGGAAAAGACCTGATGCAATTCCGCGAGCTTTTCCATCTCGATAGCCATTTTTTTAAATCGACAACAGAATTAATTGCAGCCCTGGGCGATTTTGATTTTACAGATACTACTGTACTGCTTAAAGGGAGCCGATCCTTCCATTTTGAAGAGGTTGATAAAATTTTGGAAGAGAAATCACACCGGACTGTACTTGAGGTAAACCTCAATGCATTAACACACAATTTAAACTACTTTAAGTCATTGCTAAAGCACGATGCAGACATAATTGTTATGGTTAAGGCATTCTCGTATGGTAGTGGTTCGCACGAAATTGCTAATGTTTTACAGTATCACCGGGTAGCCTATCTGGCGGTTGCTTTTGCCGATGAGGGTGTGGATTTACGTGCACGTGGCATCGATTTGCCGATTATGGTCATGAATCCACATAATTCTGATTTTGATAGCCTGGTACGATACCGGCTTGAACCTGTGGTTTTCGATTATGGAATGCTATCGAGCCTGGGTAAATACCTGGTGCAGCAGGGAGAAAGAAGGTTTCCTGTGCACATTAAATTAAATACAGGCATGAACAGGTCTGGGTTCAATCCTTCTGATATAGACAATCTGATAGATGAGCTGAAAAAACAGCCTGCAATGTATGTGCAAACTGCTTTTTCTCATTTAGCTTCCAGCGATGAGCCCATGCATGACAACTTTACCCATGACCAGGCCAGGGTTTATAATACAATGTGCAAGAAACTGGCATTAGCCCTTGATCGAAACATTAAAAAACACCTGTTAAACAGTGCCGGAATTGAGCGTTTCCACGAATACCAGTTTGATTATGTGCGCCTTGGAATTGGCTTATACGGAATAAGTGTCGCAGATGCTGACTTAAAGCAGGTTGGTAGGCTCCGGACAAGTATTGCTCAAATCAGAGATGTAATGCCGGGTGAAACTGTTGGTTATGGTCGGAGTGGAGAAGTCGACAACCCGAAAAAAATTGCCACAATACCCATTGGTTATGCCGACGGATTCAGGCGAATACTTAGTAATGGCAGAGGCAAGGTTTTTATAAACGGGAATTTATATCCAGTGATTGGTAATGTATGTATGGATATGACAATGATAGACATTACGGGCGCAAAAGTGGAGGTGGGAGATGAGGTAATAATATTTGGTCCAGAATTACCAATTGAGGAAGTTGCAGGATGGTTGGAAACCATACCTTATGAAGTGCTTACCAGTGTGGCTGCAAGAGTTAAAAGAATTTATGTAAAAGATTAAAACATGTTAGAAGCAATATTTATTATAGGCATTACCGGCATCGCTTTTATAATTGGCCGCAGCATACGCGATCTCTTCAAAAAGCGACCGGTGCGTCAGAAAAAGGCTCGTCGCCGGGGTATTACAAAGCTGTTTGCCGCAATTGCATTGTTGATTGTAGCTTTGTTGATTATTACCATTTCTATTGTCTCAGGAATCGGCGTTTTTTATGATAAGGTTACCTGGGAGCAACTTCTACTTTATTTTATGATTGATGGTTTTGCAGTTTATATTTTTATTTTAATCATTGGTTTCTTGAAAAAGTATTAAATAATTAGTATCTTTTTTTGAAATCGATGATGAGATGGAGAAAAAACACATATACGTATTAAAAGCAGAGCAAGCAGTCAGAAAGTTTGTGGTAGATGGCGTTCGCCTGAAAAAACCTGAAGATGTTGATGAAAGATTGTTACTACAGAGAGGATGCTTTGTTTCATTGCATCTTGAGAACGGCGACCTGCGAGGCTGCATTGGGACAATTGAACCCAGATTTAAGACCCTTTTTGAGGAAATTGTGCAAAACGCGATATCAGCATCTTCAACAGATCCCAGATTTCGGCCTGTCGCAGCTGAAGAATTATCCGAAATTAAAGTATCGGTTGATGTTCTATCGCCCTTTGAGGAGGTAACCCCGGATCAGCTCGATCCGGCTGTATATGGATTAATAATATCTGACGGGTTCCGAAAAGGCGTGTTATTACCTGCTTTAGAAAGTGTTGATACCATAGAAAAGCAAATTGATATTGTAAAGAAAAAAGCCAGACTCCAAATGGTAGACAATGACCAACTAAAATTTTACCGTTTTAGAAGTGAAAGGTTTGAGTAATGAAAGAAGCCAGTTTTTATACAGCCAGGGCCGGCAGGGTTGAATGTCAACTTTGCCCTCATAATTGTAAATTGAAAGATCGGCAATGGGGACTTTGTAATGTTCGCCAGGCTCGCGATAACAGGCTTTTTGATATGGGTTATGGCAAAATTAGCTCCCTGGCAATTGATCCTGTTGAAAAAAAACCACTATACCATTTTTATCCGGGAGCTCAGATTTTATCTGTTGGCGGCCTGGGGTGTAACTTTAATTGTAGTTTTTGTCAGAACCACCAAATTTCGCAAATTCAACATCAAATGCTTGCCAGAGCTGAGTATTTAAGTCCTCAGGAGGTGGTAGATATTGCCCTTGAGAAAGGTCCAAAAGCCGGTATTGCATTTACATATAACGAACCCATGATCAATTATGATTTTATGATTGATGTTGCCAAATTGGCCAAATCACATAAAATTCCAACTGTTGTTGTTAGCAATGGCTACATTAATCATGCACCCCTTGAGAAGTTAATTGAAGTTATTGATGCATTTAATATTGACCTGAAAGGTTTTAATAACGAGTTTTATAAAAAATTTGCCGGTGGCCGGCTTTCGCCTGTTCTGGATGCCTTAAAGCAAATAAATAATGCTGGTCGTCACCTTGAAGTCACACATTTAGTAGTTACAAATGCTAACGATAATTTTGATGAGTACCGCGCTATGTTGAAATGGATTGTCGAAAATCTCAGACCCAATATCCCCTTCCATATAAGTCGTTACTACCCGCAATATAAATATAGCCAACCTGCGACCGAATTGACACTGATAAATGATTATGTTGCAGCAGCCAGGGAGAAATTGCAGTTTGTATATCCCGGTAATGTGCATGCAGATGCATCAACTTATTGCCCTGAGTGTGGGGAGCTTGTTATAAGCAGGAGTGGGTATAGTACAAAAACTGTTGCACTTTCTGAAAAATATTGTTTAAATTGCCATTATGAACTCCCTATAATCATTTAACTATGACTACAAGATATGCGCAATTTTCTGGTAAGTTCTATCCTTCAAGTCATATTGAAACCAGAAAGCTCATTGAATATATTGAAAAGAAAGAGGCCAACAACCTGAGACATATTGTCGATGCAAAACTGAATGTATTCGGCGGTGTGGTGCCACATGCCGGGTATATGTTTAGTGGTTACCAGGCTGTGCATTTTTTTCACTATACCATTCATCAGGTATTTGACAGTGTTGTAATCCTATCGCCCAGTCACAGAGGCCTGGGGCCTGAGGTTTCGATTGATGGTCATGATCAATGGGAAATACCCGGAGCTGATTTTCAAACAGATAAGGATTTGCTAAACAGTGGTTTGTTTGACGTCTCATCTGATGCACAGTATGAGGAGCATGCAGCAGAGGTTATGCTGCCTTACCTCAGCCACTACCGACCTGATTTAAACAAAATTGCAGTTATTACTATACGCAACCCAAAGCTGCAAAATATTAGAAATGTGGCAGAAAAACTTTACAGGTATGAAAAGGATTCAGGGCAAAAGCTCCTGGTAATTGCATCATCTGACTTTAACCATTTCGAAAGCGCCGAAAAAGGGAGAGAAAAGGATGATTATATTCTGGAGGCCATTAAGAATCTTGATGAGGCTGAGGTGATTGAACGCGTTAGAAAATACAATGTCAGTGTATGTGGATATGGCCCAATCTCAGCACTCATGGCCTATGGTAAGATGAAAAATGAAAAGGTGAGCTTTAGTATTTTGCGACGAGGTCATTCCGGCGAAATATTAGCTTCTGATGAAGTTGTCGATTATGTCAGTCTTTTATGTGCAGCACCCTTAGAAGTAAAACCTTAAATTCTTTATAATTTTGATCTTGTTTGTAATGAGACACTTTCATAGGTTTTTTTACAATTTTAATATTGCTATGTTACTTTTCTATCACAAATATGATGTTAAATTAGATTCGTACTATAAAGCGATTATATTTGCATGCCTAATTAATGGAAATAGATTAAGCGTAGCATTTGCGCCAAGATTAAAGTTTGATGGAAAATAAGACAAAAAAGCGAATAGTATGTGTCCACCTGTATAACGATTACAGTGGAGCGCCATTGGTATTGTCAGAAGTCATTAACGGATTAAGTGCCCGGGGGCATCAAATAGATTTATTTACATCGGGCAAAAATGCGAAAGGTTTTTTAAGCAATCTGGAGGGCGTTAAACATCATTATTTTCATTACCGTTGGACAGCCACGAGGTATATCAACTTTTTTCGCTTTTTCTTCAATCAATTTTTTCTATTTTTTATTTTTTTACGCTATTGGCGCAAAGACGTAATTTTTTATGTAAATACACTATGGCCTTTTGCGGCCGCACTCGCGGGCAAGCTCACAGGTAAAAAGGTTATTTACCATCTACACGAAACCTCTGTGAAACCTAAAAGATTAAAGCGATTTTTATTCAGAATACTTGATAAGTCAGCCTCTGATGTGATTTATGTATCTAAATATCTAAAGCAAAAAGATCCGGTAAAGCAAACCGACCCGCACGTAATTTATAATGCATTGTCACCAGATTTTACCGACAATATAAAATCCCGGGGCGAAACAGACGAGTTTACAGTATTAATGCTATGTTCGCTTAAAAAGTATAAAGGAATAAAAGAATTTATCCAACTGGCAGCACGTTTGTCTAATGTCCATTTTGATTTGGTCGTGAGTGCCTCTGAAGAAGATCTCAATGCGTACTTTAAGAATGACCGGTTTCCTGAAAACATGTCGCTCTACCCCGCACAGGTTGATGTACATCCCTTCTATTCGAAGGCCTCGCTGGTTATTAATTTAAGTCACCCTGATAAATGGCTTGAATCATTTGGATTGACAGTGCTGGAAGCCATGAATTATGGCATCCCGGCTATTGTTCCACCGCATGGAGGGATTAGTGAATTAGTTGAAGACGGCTACAATGGTTATAAAATCAGTGTGAAAAAGATGGATAAAATCACAGAGGTAATCCATGAAATATCTCAGGATACAGCTTTACACAAAAAATTATCGAAAAATGCCCGGGAAATGGCAAGAAAATTTGATTATAAGAGTATGATCGATAGTATTGAGACTATTGTTCTAAGCGATTAATATAAATACGCTCTAATTACAAGATTTCACTTGTAGAGATATGCAAATTTTACTACTTTTAAGCAATGAATGTATTTGAATTTCCTGTTTTGAATAAAACAACCGGGAATATTTGGTCAAAAAATATAAAAACACAGTGCATATCGAAATAAAATCAAAATCATAAACATGTGAGTTTCTGAATGTGAAGTCCGCCAAATGGCGGATAGTTTCTTCATTTTCAGAAAACTAAAAATTTTAATCAGATGAAAGAAGAAGTCTTAAAATTATGGGGCGAGGAACTGGAATGGATCCAGGATAGTGATCTTCGTGAAAAAACTATGCGGGTATGGGAAATAGCCCTTCAAAGAAGTGTTTTGAATGGAGAAGACCTGAATCGCATACCTTTTACACTCCTGGTCGGTCCCGATTTAAAGGTAACCTTTATGGATCATAAGCGTGCTGTGGTGCATATCTCGCGCGAAAGTGGTTTGAAAGTTAACCAGTTTTTTAAAGACGAGCTACCTGTAAATATGGATGTACTAATTTCAGGAGCTATTCTGTGCGATGTTGGGAAGTTGCTTGAATATGTGCTTGATGACAATGGAAATGCCGTGCAGGGTACATATGGCAAGTATCTTCGCCACCCCTTTAGCGGTGTTGCACTGGCAGAAGAGGTGGGGTTGCCGCCGGAAGTTAATCATATTATTGCAACGCATGCCGGAGAGGGTGATATGGTAAAGCGCAGCACTGAAGCCTATATTGTCCATCACTCAGATTTTATGACATTCCTGCCTTTTAAAAATGGCTTAAAACTTTGAGGTGAAGTTATAAATTGTTATTTTGCAAGTTTATAATTAGGATTTTTTAGTTGTATGATTCGAAAATCAGCGCATGCATTGGATGATAAAGTTAAGTTTCTTAGAAACGTATCTTTATTCATAGATGCTCCGGCTGCAATTCTTGAGAAGATTGCCCGGAACCTAAAACATATAAAAATTGAGCAGGGAGAGTCTATCTTCCATAAGGGAGATAGAATGCGTGCGCTTTATATTGTAATTAAGGGTAGTTTACAAGTGCACGATGGCGAGTATATTTTCTCCAATTTCGATGAAAATGATTTTTTTGGTGAATATTCACTTATTGATGAGGAGACGAGAAGTGCAAGTGTAACAGCAATAATTCCTTCTGAACTTTATGAATTAAGTTATGAAGCCTTTAGCGATGCCCTTGAAGGAGAGCCTTTACTCGCGCGTTCATTGCTTAAGGGTTTTGTAAAACGCCTGCGCGATAACAACATATTGGAGGAGCGTCTTACAAAGCGCACACTAGACATACAGAAGCAAAAAAATGAAATAATAAGAGAGCGTGATGAGCTGGAAAATCAAAAGAAAGAACTTGTAAGCTTAAACAATACAAAAGATAAGTTTTTTTCTATAATCGGTCATGACCTAAAGAATCCTTTTAGTACAGTAATTGGCTTATCTGAGTTGCTATTAGACGATTTTGACTCTTTTGAAAAGGAGCGGTTAAAAGTTTTTATTGAGCAGATATATAAATTTTCAAGCAATGCCTATGCTTTGCTCGAGAACCTTTTGCAATGGGCCAGAAGCCAAACCGGAAAGTTAAAACTTGCAAAGAACCTGTATAATTTAAAAGATGTTGTTGAAGACAATGTAGACTTACTGAATGGAAATGCCAGGCAAAAAAACATTAAAATCAGTTATCCGGAGCATTCTGCTTATTGGCATTTCGATGTAAATATGATTAGTACTGTGATGCGTAATTTGATATCAAACGCTATTAAGTTTACCGAAGAGAATGGGATAATAGATATAAACTACGAAGAGCGAAATCAAAAACTCTACGTGTCTATCACTGATACAGGGGTAGGCATAGCCAAGAAAGATGCCAACCGTTTGTTTAAACTTGATGTTAATCCATCCACAATAGGCACTTCAGATGAAAAAGGTACGGGTTTAGGACTCATTTTGTGCAATGAGTTCATATCAAGACACGGTGGAGAAATTTGGGTGGAAAGTGAACCAGGAGAGGGCAGTATATTTAAGTTTTATTTACCGGCTGGTGGCGATTAATTACAACCAACAATATTTTTGCCCTTATATAATCTTAAGAGCTATCACCTTGTCAGTATTATTTTACTGATAAATAGTCTTTTGTAAAACAAAGTTGTGGAAATCTTCCCTTTTCACTTGAATTTTTTTTAAAAGCACTATTTTTGCATTTCTATTAAAAAATTAAGCTAATGTGGACACTCTTCAGGAAAGAACTTAGCAGTTTTTTCACCTCCCTTACTGGTTATATTGTCGTAATCATTTTTTTATTGATTAACAGTTTATTTATGTGGGTCTTTCCCGGAACAATAAATGTTGTCGATTCAGGTTACGCTAATCTAGATGCTTTATTTATTATGGCACCATGGGTATTTTTGTTTTTAGTACCTGCAGTGACCATGCGTTTGTTTAGTGAGGAAAAGAAAACAGGCACAATTGATTTATTGCTTACGCGGCCGTTATCCGATATGCAAATCGTGCTGGCAAAATATTTGGCTGGAACAGGAATTGTAATCATTTCATTAATTCCCACTTTTATATATTTTTATTCTATCTGGCAGCTTGGCGACCCGGTTGGAAATTTGGATCTTGGTGGTACCTGGGGAGCTTACATTGGTTTGCTGTTTCTGGCCAGCATTTATGTCGCTATTGGCGTATTTGCTTCTTCATTAAGCGATAATCAGATTATTTCTTTTCTAATTGCTGTGAGTTTATCCTTTGTATTTTATGTTGGTTTTGATTCACTGGCTCAATTAAGCTCCGCCGATCAGCTAGCATTTTATATTAAAAACCTTGGAATCAATGAACATTACAGCTCAATCAGCAGAGGTGTAATCGATAGTCGCGATATCATATATTTTCTGGCAGTTATTACCATTTTTTTATTATTCACACGCACAGTTTTGCAAAGCCGAAAGTGGTAAACGAAAAAATTATACACAATGAAACGTAGTCGATTAAAAAGAAATCATATTATACAACTTTTGCTGAGCATACTCACAGTATTACTCATTGGGTTTGTCTCTTCAAGAGTGTTTTTCCGTATCGATCTCACTACAGATAATCGTTACTCAATAAATGAGAGTACAAAAAAGGCGCTTCAGGACCTCGATGATATAGTATATGTAAAAGTATACCTCGATGGAGACCTGCCGGCTGCATTTGAAGAGTTAAGGCGTTCGGTTCTGGAAACAATGGAAGAATTCAGAGCTTATGCTGGATCAAACATACAATATGAGTTTATCAACCCCGCAGAAAGCGAAGATCAGAAAACCAGAAATGAAATTTCAAGGCAACTGGTCGATAAAGGATTAAATCCACGCACCATTAGGGTAGAAGATAAAGATGGATACAAAACTAAATACCTTTTTCCTGGCGCAGTTATTATCTATCGTGAGGAAGAGGTGGTGTTGAATTTTATTGAAAGTAAAGGCAGCGGTCGCACTGCTGTTGAAGCATTAATTAATGATGCACAAGAAAAACTTGAATATAATTTTCTCAATAAAATCAGAGAGGTTACAAGCATTTACCCCTCAACCATTGCTTTTTTAGGAGGACATGGAGAGCTTAGCCGCAGAGAGAGTATCTCTTTTGCGAGAGAATTAGACGAGATGTACTCCATTAAACTGGTAGAACCGGATGAATATATTTATGCTCTGCGCGATTCAATGAGACTAAAGTACGATGCTATCGTAATAGCTAAACCAAGAAAAAAATTCTCTGAGAAGGATAAATTTGTCATTGATCAATACCTGATGCATGGGGGAAAAATTCTATGGCTTGTAGATTATATTGATGTGCACATGGATAGCCTTTCCCGAAAGAGTACAACGCAGGCACTTCCATTACAGCGCCAGCTTAATTTAAATGATATGTTATTTAGCTATGGCGTGAGAATTAATACCGGAATAATACAGGATTTGCGATCTGCTCCTATTCCTGTAAACACGGCTGCAGTGGGTGCTGAACCTCAGTTTACACCCACACCCTGGATATTCTTTC
>Ga0102941_1000559_pt1 | contig 17382 bp, 16 predicted proteins | sample SalPonR2_C_D2_MG_FD_79281 | JGI IMG/M metagenome (GOLD analysis project Ga0102941, IMG submission 79281) | Salt pond soil microbial communities from South San Francisco under conditions of wetland restoration - Salt Pond MetaG R2_C_D2_MG | ecosystem: Environmental > Aquatic > Marine > Intertidal... | reverse complement strand
GTCAAAGTGATTTTCACCGATATTGATGTTGTCTTTACCTAAAAGAATATCGGTGTCACAACCTTCATTAAATCCGTTAAAGTAGCTGTGGGTCAGTTCCAAGATTTCATCTGAAATTAAAGGGGTAAGTACAATTTTACGACTATTGTTGACAAAAGAAACTGAATCGGTTACTGCGCTAGTAAACCGGTTAATGTTTTCGTCCAGTTCCATGGGAACGGAATTTGATATTTTTTTAAACGGATTTACATATTTGGGATTATTGAGCGTTTTGTTCTTCGGCAGTATAAAGAACAGAAAGCATTGATGTTCCATAAATTCCCTTCCCTTGAAGTGTTCGGAAGTGGCTTTCGCCAAAAAGGTATCGTTGGGAAGTTTTTCAGCTGCGTACGATTTCTTCAGATAGGCATCTTGTTTATGAACTACCGTACCTACGGGTAATGATTTTAGAGCCTGAAACCAAGCCCCGTGCAAATCCTCAAAATCTTTCTCAGAGAGGGAATAGATTTCAGGCAGGTCTGCTTTGTAGCAGAGCACCACATTGCCATTATTGGCAAATAATACATTCTTGCGTATGTCCACAATAGGGTGGTTAGATACCAGATTAAGCTTCTTCATAGTCGAGTAGTGTGGATTTTTTATTGGTAATGATTTTTGGGTATGGATGGGTAAGCTGTAAAAGTTGAGGACGTTGGGCCATACGTATGAGTACTATATATAAGCCGCAATTGAAGATGATTACGCCAACTATAATCCCCAGGCCAAAAGAGAAGATAATGACCAACAAGGACGCTATTATTGACACCATTAAAAGGGCGAACAATGGTACTGGGAGCCCAAATATCATTGCCCGCCTTCTAATGTTCTTGTAGACTTCGAATTTCTTCATAAGGGCTAGACTACAATGCTTATGAGATAGGTAAAGATGCCAACGACCGCACCGGCAATAAGTACAAATACGAGAACACGTGTAATTCCTTTTTTAAGGTCTGCGTTTTCACCGAAGAAATGACCTGCATTAAATAGGAAACCTATCAAGAAAATGACACCGAGAATTATTGGAAAAATGGTTCTAATCGTATCGGAAACATCATTGACGGAATCTTCGATTCCTCCGATTTGGGCAAAAATTGAATTGGAAATAAGCAAGAGTAATAAGGTTGGATACAGTGATTTTTTCATGTTGAAATGGCTTTAAAATTAGACTGATTTTGTTGTTGGAAAAATACTGTATATTGCAATTCAAAATACTGATTATCAGTTATTTGTGAACAAAATATTATTTGCTATGGATTGTATTTATTTGATACGAATTGGCATCAAATTGTATGAAAATTGGAAAGAGCTATGTTGATAACCTTAAAATTTTTGAGGTGGGGATCGCTCGGAAACGTCAAACTTTGGCCGCGCCACCCTCAAGTCTTTGTGATTTTGATGCTACAGGGCTGCCTAGTTTTCGCTCAGCAAAAAGTGATTGTGATCGATCCAGGACATGGTGGAAAAGATGCCGGTGCGATAGGTATAAATGGGCTACAAGAGAAACATGTGGTGTTGAATATTGCTCACGAGATTTTACGATGGAATAAAATGCTGTTGAATGACAAATTTGATATTTACCTGACTCGATATACCGACACCTTAATTTCTTTGAGTGATAGAACAAAATTGGCTAAAGCACTTAATGCCGATGTGTTTATCTCCTTGCATTGTAATCATTCAGATAATTCAAGTGCTAAGGGAGTTGAAGTATACGTGCCTAATTCTAATTCTCGATTTACTGATGGTGCTATTGAATTGGGATTAGCCGTTTTGAATGAGAGTACTATAAACTTAGGACTTAAAAATAGAGGTGTCAAGATTGCCAATTTTCAAGTGCTTCGTGATTCTAATCTCTATTACCCTTCCGTACTTTTTGAAATGGGTTTTATAAGTAATACTGACGAGGCTAATTACTTTTTGAAGTTTAAAAGCAGTAAGGCTATGGCATTGGCCATCTTAATGGGCTTGTATAATTATTTAAATAACAGATTATGAAGGTGCTGTTTTACCAAGTCTTTAGTAATTTAAAATCAATCCTAAAAACCTGTTTTAGTGAAATTAAAGAAAACTTGAAGTCATTCTTTCTTTAAGTTTAGTGATGTTCATTACTTTGTTTAGTTTACTATTTGAGGATTACTAAATTTAGAGCTTATACTTTGTACTTTTACAAAAATGAAAATTTGATGACTTTCTCAGGGCACGATACCTTCCATTGCCGGCTATTTTGGCTGAAAAAAGGATTTGATTTTATACAAACCGGCGAAAAGTTTCAAGATGACTCAGGAGTCTATCTTGGAGTTGGCAAGAATATGGTTAATTCAATCCGATTTTGGCTAAAAGCATTTGGAATAACTAACGCAGATGAATTTCCGACAGAATTATTTGAAAACCTTTTACAAGAAAATGGATGGGACCCATACCTTGAAAATGAAGGTACTCTTTGGCTTTTGCATTACAAGTTATGTTCTGTGAATTACGCTTCTATTTATAGCCTGATTTTTAAAGAATTACGAAAAATTAAACCTGAATTTGCTAAATCTAATTTTCTAGATTTAGCATTAGAAAAAGCTCCTAATACTAGTGATAAAATCCTCAATAAGGACTTTTCTGTTTTTACAAGGACTTATATTCATAAACATGAGAATACTAAAGAAGATAGCCTTTCAGGATTATTGACTGAACTAAATTTATTATCAGAGATTCGGAAAAATGAATTAAAAGAAACTGTATATCGTATTGAGAATAGCAACTCCAATTCCTTACCCTGCGAGATTATTTTATATTGCATTTTAGAAAATGAAAATTATGGTGATTCAATAAGTTTCAAATCGTTCTACAATGATGAAAAAGGAATTGGTCATATTTTCGTCCTTACACCAGAACAATTGGAAGATAAGCTTGGTGAGATTACGGCAAGATTTCCTGATATTCATTATAGTAATGAAGCAGGGGTTAAAGTACTTCAAATTAAAAACAGACCTAATTCTTTAGACGTATTAAATACCTACTATAATGAAGCATAGTAATTCTCCATCAACAAATATTTTAAGGGACCAAAATATTCAAATGGATTATTTGGTTACACCAAATGCGGAAAGAATTGCATTAGATATTTTTAATGGTTTTCAGAAGGGTTTTCATTGTTTCTCTCTTATTGGATCATTCGGGACAGGAAAGTCTTCTTTCCTTTGGGCACTTCAAAAAACTTTATCCAAGTCTAAAGTGTTTTTTGATATTAACTCCTCCAATTTTACAGGTGAAATTAAATTCATAAATTTTGTTGGTGAATATGCTTCTTTAAATACAGAATTCAATGAGCGATTTGAAGTAACTCAAGATTTAGAAGGAAATCAAAAACTATTCGATAAAATTTTTCAAGAATACCAAGCCTTACACAAGAACAATGGTCTATTGGTTATTGTTATAGATGAATTCGGAAAATTTCTAGAATATGCAGCAAAGAACAACCCTGAAAAAGAAATGTACTTTGTGCAAAAATTAGCTGAATTTGTAAATAAGCCAGACAGAAATATTCTTTTGTTGACTACATTACATCAAAGTATTGATTCTTATATAGGTAGTCTAACTTCTAGCCAAATCCAAGAATGGAAAAAGGTTAAAGGCAGATTTAAAGAGTTGACTTTTAATGAACCTGTTGAACAACTTTTATATTTAGCCTCTTCACATTTCAAAAAAAACATAGGTGAAAATGAAGGCGCCAAAAAAGTTGAACTTATTGATGAATTCAATTTATTTAAAACTCAAAATGACTATCTGTCTCAAATAGAGAGCAGCTTATATCCTTTAGACGCAATATCTGCATATATTTTGGGTAGTGCCGTTCAAAGATATGGACAAAATGAAAGGTCCTTATTTACATTTCTGAACTCTTTAGAATATGCAGAATTAATAGAAACCAATAAAAGGTTTGAGTTGGCCTCTTTGTATGATTATTTATACAAGGAATTTTATCAACATTTAAATGGTAAGCTAAATCCTGACTACTCAAAATGGTACGCCATCAAATCCTCCATTGAAAGAGTTGAAGCTTTCGTTGAAGAAAATCAGGAAACCGCTATTCGGATTATCAAGGCAATTGGTTTACTGGGTGTTTTCGCAGCTAAAGGCTCTAGAATCGATGAGGACTTTATAATTTCTTATCTCACAGAAGAAAAGGAAATTATTAAAAAGTGTTTAACGAGACTAACAGCTTTGAAAATTATTCGATATAGCCGGTTTGATTATTCCTTTAAGCTATTCGATGGTACCGATTTAGATATTGAACAAGCTCTAATTCAAGCTGAGAATCAGATAGAATCATCTATTGATATAGTCTCAAAACTACAATCACATTTTAGTTTTCCTATAATCACGGCCAAATCTATCACCTATAGAAAAGGAACACCTCGCTTATTTGAGTTTGTCTTAACCGAAAGGCCCATAAATATTGAGCCGAACGGCGAAATAGATGGTTTTATAAATTTGGTTTTTGGCAAAAGTGAAAATCTAGAAAATTATATTCAGGAATCGATAAACACGGAAGAAGCTGTTTTTTATTGTTTCTTTAATAATACAGATAAGATAATTGAAACCTTAATAGAGATTCAGAAACTGGAAAAGGTCTTGAAAGATATGCAAGACCAAAATGATAGGGTCGCGATTAAAGAGTTACAATCTATTAGACAAAGTCAAGAAAATTTGTTGAATCATTATGTAATTGATAGTCTTTATTCAGACAGGGTTACATGGTTTAGAAATGGCAGAGAAGTTCCTATTAATAACAAGAAAGAGTTTAATAGGGAGCTTTCTAATATTTGTGAAGAGGTTTATAATTTATCACCTACAATTAATAATGAACTGTTTAATAAGCATAAAGTTAGTGGGGCTATATCATCAGCAAGAAGAAACCTTTGGAGAGCTTTAGAAGATAATTGGGAGCTAGAAGATTTAGGTATTAAAAAGGATAAATGGCCAGCTGAGAAAACCATTTATTATACCCTATTAAAGAAAACAGGAATACACCAAAGGCAAGGTGATTCTTATATCATTACGAGACCACATGAAGACTCAGGATTAACTAACCTTTGGGAGGCTTGTGAGGGCTTTTTAAGAGATGCACAGGAGTCCAAAAAGAATGTTTCAGAACTTATCGATGCTTTAAGCAAAAGGCCTTATAAATTAAAGCAAGGGGTTGTCGATTTTTGGGTTCCGATTTTTCTATTTATAAGACGTGGTGACTTCGCTCTTTTTAAAGATTCTGGTTTTGTTCCTTATCTGAATGAACAGAATCTATATATGCTTACTCGAAATCCTAAAGAGTATTCATTAAAAAGTTTTGAACTGAACAGTCTTCGTTTAACTCTTTTTAATAAATATAGAGAGTTTCTTAAACAAGACTCCAAAGATTTTATCGATACAAATTCATTCATTGAAAGTATTCGTCCTTTATTGATTTTTTATAGGGATTTACCTGATTATAGTAAAATAACCAAAACCATATCAACTGAAGGCATTAAATTAAGGGAGGCTATTTCAAAAGCAAAAGACCCTGAAGAAACATTTTTTGAAGCATTCCCTAGTGCGCTAGGATTCTCAACAAGCGAACTAGCTACTGATAAAAAGGTCTTTGATTATTATATTAATCAATTTCAAAATACGATTGAGGAGATTAAATCATCTTTCGACGACTTAAAAGATAGGCTAGAACAGTTTATCAATACGGAAATACTAGGCGGAGATTATAAATTTCCTGTTTATAAAGAAATACTACAAGAACGCTTTTCATCAATAAAAGAGCATCAGGTTTTAACGAAACACAAGGTGTTATTGATGCGAATAAATTCAAATTTAGACGATCGTGATAGTTGGTTAATGTCGGTCACACAAGCTATTTTAGGTAAAAATCTAGACAAAATCAAAGATATAGAGGAAAATCAACTGAAAGACAGGCTAGCACTCCTAATTAAAGAGTTAGATAATTTAACTGCGCTAAATCTGGTAGAGCAAAGAGATGATGAAGTGGTATTGCGTTTAGAATTAACTTCTAAAGATTCAGGCTTAAAAGAGCACACTATAAGAGTACCTAAGAGTAAATTAAGGGAATTAGAAATTACTATAGAGAGGATTAAAAAGGAATTAGACATCAATAAAAGTATGAAAATTCCTATATTGACATCTCTGTTAAAACAAGAATTGGATAATGAACAAACCTAGACATATTTTAGGAATTTCAGGAGGAAAGGATAGTGCTGCTTTGGCTATATATCTTAATGACAGGTATCCACAACTTAACTTTGAGTATTACTTCTGTGATACAGGCAAAGAGTTAGATGAAACTTACCAACTTATTGATAGCTTAGAATCGTACTTGGGTAAAAAAGTCCTACGTCTTGAAAATGAAGAGCTAGTCGGAAGCAATGAAACACCATTTGATTTCTATTATAAATCATTTCGAGGTTATTTACCGTCCCCGCAAGCAAGGTGGTGTACGGCATTAATGAAGTTGAAACCCTTTGAAAAGTTTGTAAACGGAGAACCGACTGTTTCCTATGTAGGAATTCGGGGAGATGAAGACCGTGAGGGATATATCTCTAAACAAGATAATATTCAATCTATATTCCCATTTAGAAAGAATATTTGGAGCAGCGATGTCATGCACAAACTTTTTAATCCCGAAAACCAGAAAGCGGTATTGGATTTCTATGGTTCGTTTTATAATGGTAAAAAACTCGATAAGATTTTCGACTTATTATCAGAACCCATCTCGTTTGATAGAAATTATAGATTAGAGACAGAAAGAATAATAAAGAACAAAGCGAACAGTCTTTTGGATATGGGTATTCCAGAATTTAATAGGACTGTATTTCAATTTGTTAAAAGTGTTGGTTACTCCTTATCATTTGAAGATGATTATGCGCTTTTAGATAATGAAGATATCGTTGTAAGAGACGATGTCTTTAAAATATTAAGAGAAAGTGGCGTAGGTGTGCCTCAGTATTATGAAAAGGTAGAATATGAAGTAGATGGCCAGAAAGGTGAATATGCTAGAAGTCGATCAGGATGTTACTTCTGTTTTTTTCAACAAAAAATAGAATGGGTGTGGTTGTTTGAACAACATCCAGAACTATTTAAGGAAGCCATGAAATATGAAAACACCGATGAATCATTCACTTGGGTAGCAAATGAAAGCCTTATAGAATTGACTCAACCAGAACGAATTCGCCAAATTAAGTTAGACCATCTCAAAAGGTCAGCAAAAGAAAAATCGAAATCATCTCCCTATCTTCTTGATATATTGGAAGGGACAGAAAGGGATGGTTGTAATACTTGTTTTTTATAATATTCAAAATGAATACTAAAGTATACTTGTCAGGTGGAATGAATCAATCAAATTGGCAAAAGGCTGTTATTGATGCTGTTGATTGTAATGGATATACTTTTTTTAATCCACGAGAACATAACTTAAAGGACTCAAAACAGTATACTTTTTGGGATTTATATTATGTAGATAAATGTGATATAGTTTTTGCTTACATGCAAGAAGAAAACCCATCTGGGTATGGATTGACTTTAGAAATTGGATATGCAAAAGCACTTAATAAACCAATTATTTTGGTAGATGAAAAATCTAGCTCAAAAAATAATTTTTCAAGATATTTTAAAATTGTTCGGGAGTCATCTACAGTTGTATTCGATAACTTTGATGAAGGTATAGAACTATTAAAAAAACTAAGGCATGGTGTTATTGATTCAATGTCAAAGTGAAGCTAGTTCTTTTGATTGGATGTCTTTTGCAAAAGATATAGCCCCAATAGTAATTGGATTTGCAGCATTATTTTTTTCATGGTACCAATTGAGTTCATCTGAGAGACAAAAAAAAGAAGAAAACAAACGCAATGAGATTTATAAAAAGTTGAATGATTTCTATGGCCCCTATATTCAATTAAGAAAGAAGAGTTATATACTATATCAGAAATTCCAAAAAAAATACCGTACAAAAGACTCTAATTTTAGCACGTTAAAATATTTACTCAAAGGTGAGAGCTTTGACGAAAATGAGAAAGCCCTTTTAAAAGAAATTATCAACATAGGGACTATATGCGAAAAATTAATACATGATAATGCAGGACTAATTGACGATGATGATTTGAGAAACAATCTCATTCCAAAGGCTTCAACACATTATTTGTTACTCAGATTAGCTTATGAAGGTAACCTAGTTGGAGATATGGAGAATTTCATAGATTCTTCATTTCCTGTAGAAATTGATGCCAAACTGGAAGAGCGGAAAACATTTTTGGAGAATGAATTAAAAAGCCTTAATGCCTAACCAAAATCATCATTCTAAGCTCCATTAACTGAAGATGAAATTAACATATGTTTTTTACAATTACTTATGGAAATAAAAGTTACCACCTGGAAAGTTTCCACATTACTTAAGAGAAAGAATAAAATTAATGAACAACCTGAATACCAAAGGGGTAAAGTTTGGAGTAATGAAAAGGCTTCATTATTGATTGATTCTATATTAAGAGGTATTGATATACCAAAAATATACCTCCGAACATTGAATAATAGTTTGCACGATTTTGAAGTTGCAGATGGTCAACAACGCCTTAATGCAATTTTTGATTTTGTTGATAATAGCTTCAAATTGATAGATAAGTCGATTAAAGGTTTAAGAGTAGGAAGAGTAGAAAACCAAGAAATAGGAGGCCTAACATTTGATGAATTACCAAAGAATTTTAGAGATAAGATATTAGAGTTTGAAATAACGATTTCAATCATTGAAAACTGTACGGAAAACGAAGTAAGGACTTTATTTGGTAGATTGCAGGAAGGAGTGACTTTAAATCCCGCAGAAAAAAGAAATGCAATAATTAGCACTACTGGAAAACATATCGAGAGCATAGCTTTAAACCACAATTTTTTCATGAGTTCAAAAATTTCTGCTAAGCGATTCAAACACCAAGACTATCTAGCACATGTTTTTGCATTAATGCTTTACAATAACAATGAGGATTTAAAGGGGGTGCTTTTGGAAAAAATGTACCTAGACCAAACGGTTATTATAGATAATCAATTTCTTAAGAATGTAGACAAAATTTTGGATATTATTCATCAAGTGGACAATATTGGAGGCAGAAGAATTATTAATAAATATTCGTTTGTTGATATATTTTGGATGTTACATAAAAATCTAAAATCCAAAAAATTGGATGTCAATAAATTTAAATCTGCCTTTGACGATTTTGAGAGAAAGAGATTGAAGGCAAAGGGCAATTTGACTATATTATCAAAGTCCAGAAAAATTGAATCTAGGCGACTTTATGATTATATTTTGGCCTACGATAGATCAGGATCAATGAAAGAAAACATTGCAACTAGGAATAGAGTCTTCGAAGAGCAATTTCTAAAATTTATATTTTAATCTTTTACTAATGGTGGATACATACCCTTCTGAGCTCATTGATAATATAAAAAAAAATAGAAACATTTTTTTTGTAGGGGCTGGCATTTCTATGGAACTTGGACTTCCAAGTTGGTCAAAACTTATTGAAGAGCTGATTGAATTATTATCAAAACAATCTTGGTCTGAACAATCGAAAATCGATGAATACAGAGAGTTATTAAAAAAAGATAATACTTTTCTACTTCTTGTTGAAGACCTAAAGACAGAATTAGGAAATCAATATTATGATTTTATGGATGCCAAATTCGGGAAACCGGATATAGGGTCATCTCAGACTATGATGACAATTTTAGAATTAAAACCTAGTATTGTGATTACTTCTAATTATGACAGGATTATTGAAAATACTTATACAAAACTCCATGGTTATGCGCCCCCTACTTTCACATATCGACAAAGTAGAGAAATTGCAAACAATTTTTGGAAAGAGAAATTTTTTGTTTTAAAAGCTCACGGCGATGCTTTCGAAGATGTAAAGGGAATAATATTATCGCAAAGAGACTATAGGAAAACTCTATTCAGAGAGTTTGGTTATAAAAGTATTTTGCAATCAATCTTTTCCACTAAGTCTGTTTTTTTTGTAGGTACATCCATGACTGATCCTGAATTCAATCTTCTTTTAGACTATATTCATGAATCATATTCCGGAGGAGGTCCAACTCACTATCTACTAATAGAAGAGGAAAAAGCTTTGCCTACTTATCAAAGGAGATTTTTAGAGGACTACAGGATACAAGTTTTAACTTATAAGAACCATTCTGGAAAGCATGATGAAGTAAATCAGTATTTGACGGATTTAAAAAAATTAATTTGATTTTTTTTGAGTAATTGATTTTAGCTCAAATTAAACTAACACCTATGTTATAGTTGCCATCAATTTTCAAATGACTCTTTATATGAAATAGTGCAGCCTTATAAGCCTCAGTTTCATTCTTTACTTTAATAACAAAAGGGCCAATAGATTCAGGCCCTGGGCCATCAAGTCTCAACGCAAAAATTTTGTAATTATTCATTTGATTTTTTTTATAGTAAAAAGCATTTCCTTTTTTAACAAACTTTATCTTTCCCAAAACTCTTAGGTGCATTATTCACAAGAAGAATTCTTTAAAGATTTCATGGCTTCTTTGCAATTCTCATATTTAACTTTGTCTATTTCCATAAGCTATAGATTTAATCCCCAATTCCTTGCATCATCTCCTCCATGCCGCCAAAATTCAATATAAAAGTAGAATAATTATGGTCAAATAAATCTTTAAGATACTGACCAAGTTCCACTGACTCTAACTCATTCTTTCCTTCAATTTTTTGATTAATCTCATATCCTCTATTCTTACTTATAGTATAAAGAAACAAAGTGTGAAAGTATACCGAGGTAAAGTACTTTCTATTACCAACTTCAATTTGTTCCTGATTTGGGTTTTTGATTTTAGATTTAAAGTTTTTTAAGACAGAGCTATCCATGTTTACAAAAATCTTTTTTAGGGTATCTCCTTCCGCTTCTGGCACCATAACAGTTGAAAAATCAATATCAAGTGAAGTAGCTTGTTCTACATCTTCCCAACTTACGGCGTTTTCTTGGCCCTCCTCTACTTTTTGATACACAAATACCAATTGAGGAAGCCCTAATGGCTCGTTAGCGTCTTCCTCCTTTGGCTTATTTTCTTTTTTCTTTTCTTTATCAACGATTTTAACCCAAAAAACTTCATCAAAATCTTCCCCTGGGGCTGTAAGGGTGACTTTCATTTGTACTGCTGCTCCAACACTTATAACGTCTTTAGGGTTTAGACTAACTTTTATAGATCCGTTGTTTGGACTACTTTTTACGATATTAAAAACTTCGGTTGGGTCTTTTGGTTCTCCAATGTCCGTACCTCCTTTTACTTCATTATTGGTAATCTTCAATATTGAAATTTGAAAATTTCCAGGGTCATCGGTCCTATCAAAATAATCGTTTTCAACATCCGTTGAGAATTTAATTGTTTTTTCGCCCTCTAATGGAATTTTTGCCACTTCTGTCTTACCATCGTTTTTAGCTTCTAATTTAAAACTGCTAGGATATCTCTTTGGTTCAAAGGGTATTTCTTCTTTAGCGCTTTTGGAAGGTTTCTTCCCTTCTTTGGGTTTTGGCTTGTTGTCCTTTAAGTCAAGTTTAAAAGTTTGATTTAAAAGCTTCATTAAATCCGAATCTAATGGAAGTTTTTTAGTGAAATTTCTTAGTAAATCATTAGTACTCGAAGAAGTATCAATATCAACTGCTTGACTTCTGAATTTTTGAATATCCGCAAGTCTACCATCTTTTTTGCTCAATTGAGTTGCTAAGTAAGCTCTAAGATATTGCGTTTCATCACCATCTTTTAAACGATCTCTTGAAGCCATAAAGAGTTCTTTTCTAAAATCGTAATTCATTTCTGTACAATCGACATGTATGAGTAAATGATTTTTGAGTAGGTTTAACTTTAAAGAACGTGTTATAAATTCAGAAGTATAATGGCCATGAACTTGTCCATTCAGGGAAAACAGAACAGTCATGTTATTTTTAAAATAACGATCTTGAATAACCTGTTTCGACTTTTTCATATCAAAGTCTCTAACCTTAGTTTTAAAAACGAAACATGATACTTTCATGTTTCCAAAAATATCATCCACATACTCTTCTGAGAACATAGAGTCTAAATAATCATTCTTTTCATCTAACAACCTACGTTTTAAACCAAATAGGTCATTAGTCAAGACCTTATTATTAGGGTAACGCTCTGCAATATCCTTAGTTAAAATTGGGAGTGCTGGATTAAATAGAAACTCATTGATGCTCTGATTAAGGTCTTGGGCAAACCCTGAATAGCCTTTTGGGAATTGATAGGAGTACATCTTAATGATTGTACCTGTTTTAAACTTTCTGTTTTCTAATCCTAGGTCTAATGTATCAATCGGAAAAGATGGAATAGTATCATTAATCATCAAATACTCGTACCATGTCTCCTTAGCATTGTCACTATCTCTTTTCGGGTGTTCACGAATTAAAGTAAACCCAAAATTACCATCGTTAGAAAAACGTTTTGAAGCAATTAGCTGATAACGTTTCTTTCCACAAAAAACGATAGCACCACTACCACCCATATTATATTTTCCTTGAACAAAATGAACATTGTTTTTATTCCCTCTTAAAAGGGACAAAAAAGTGGTTTCAAATTTTTCAGGATGTTGACCTTCCCCATTATCATAAATTATTACGGATGTGGGATATTGATTTTTTTGGTTTCTAGGACCCTTACCATCTGCAATAATTTGAATTTCCTCTGACTGTACTTTTCGAAATTGCCTTAAATCCCAATTATTATTTGGATAAAATTTTTCAACTGCTTCATCCATTGATTTAGGGGCATTTTCAGAGCTTGGGTCTATTTCAGCTTCAAGACACTTTTTGGTCAGTAGCGCATCAATCGAGTTCGTTGCCTTTTCTATAAGTGCTGCAATGGGGTTTGATTGTTGATTTTTAACAACACCATAATTACTTTGATTTTGACCTAATGGTTTCCAATTTGCATCTTCAAATAGTTCAGGATGGGAAGTTAATATGGCTTCTATATCTATTTCATCTTTTGCGGAATAAAGTAGATTAAATAAATCTTGGAAGTCATTTAGTGAGGGTAAGTCCGTGAATAAATTTGGCATGTAAATTAATATTGGCTTGGAAATTCAATACTACAAATTATTTATCTCATTTTGTAAGAATATAGATAGAAAGGGTTTGGTTTTTAGGTTGTCACAACATTTTTTTTGTAAATTATATAGAATAGGAGTTTAAAATTCTGTAGGATAACTAAAATGAAAGCAATTGCCATTTTCTTTTTTAACGTATTGCAAAATATTTTAGGTATAACCTTCGGCTGGCTGTTTGGTGCCAAACCCAATCGATATTCTTACAAAACTTTTTCTAATTTGGATAAGGTAAAATACCTTGAAAAAAGAAGAGAATTTAAAGGTTATAATGAGCAATGGTTGTATTACAGATGTAGGGAAGAAGGGCTTTTGGATGCTTATCACAAATTATTCAAAACAGAAACGGCCTATAAGTTTGAAGCTACAAAATTCAGCTTTGGTAAATACAAAGGTGAGTTCATTGAAGCCATCTGGGAATCGGATAATGCCTATATTAGATGGCTTTCTCAACAAAAATGGTTGGCGCAATATTTATATGAAAGTGATATGATTCACGAATTGCTGCAGCTAGAGAAAGAAAGTTATAGCTAAGATTATTTTCTTTTATCCCTAGTTTTAGAATCAAAACCTATTAAATTGAAGAGTTGGCGCATCCGGGAGCGCACACGATTACCATAACGGTCTTCAAGTTCTTTTGCATTAAGGTTTGTGGTGGCATGCGTCAGAATTTTATGGTTTAAGAAAAGGTCATACCGGGAAAGTAGAATTTCACCTAAAACGTTGCAATCCTTTCCAAAATGCCTCCCCGTTGGTTCAACACCTAAATCATCAAAACAATAAAATCGGGTATCCCCATAATCTTCGATGATTTTGTAGCCAATGTTATTAAAGGCAAAGGCAATGTTTCTGGCGGGTATGACGTCGTAGGATTTTTGGTGTGGTACCATGTGGCGCAATAATTTCATCAAGCTCGTCTTACCACATCCCACGGGTCCAGATAGTAAAATGCCCTTATTGATGTCAATATTGAACTTTTTGCAATTTGCTTCATCCTTTATAAAATAATTGCAGAGCTTGTACAATACTTCCCGGTCTTCGGCATAAATTTGAAACTTCTTACCGAACAATAATTTCCCCTTAGCATTGAGATAGATAAGGATTTTATCAAAGTCATAAGAAATTTGATTCCCCTCCAAAGTACCTAACACATATTGCACGCTGCCCTCGGTAATGATATGTGGTTTTTGAATTCTCATAAAGGCTCACGATAGTTTTTATGGGTGCTAGTCTTAAGGTTGTCCGTTTGTTGGCTAACTTCTATTTCTGTTTTTTCCGCTTTAAGTTCGTTTGCTTTTAGCATCCAATTACGTGCAGTGGCCTTCCAATCCACAATTTTTGTTTTGCCACCAACCCGCCATCCGATACCCTGATAGTGATTGTAGAATTTTTTGGCTTCTAATGTTGGCCATTTCTCTTTTTCAAAAAAACCGATGACTTCATTTTGATTTTTTGGCTGGTCAAGTTTAGTCTCGTTTGTATTGTTTTTTATGGTTTGTACAGGTTTGTTTATAGGTACTATTACTTGTCCATCACTTGCCCCATTATTGGTTGGGTTTGGGTACAGTACTTGTCCATCACTTGTCCCAAAATTGAACATCTTAATTTTACTGCCGTGAAATGGATTGTGAGAGGGTTCGTAAACAATATATTTCCAATGATGTAGCTCCTTGATACATCTGTGGTAAGTTGTCTTTGAGCCAATCTTAGCGAACTGCATCACTTCATCTCTATTGACATAGAAATCCTTAGGGAAATGATAATTGTTCCAAAATTGGAATAAGGCCACGTAAATACTAATATGCGTGGGATTTAAACGACCATCTTTTGAGAAAACTAAAAAGACCCCATTCAGGTGCTTGATGTAGTTGATATTTTCCAAAATAAAGTTAGAATTTGTTGTGTATCCTATTTTCTTCCATCACGGTCAAAATCTCCTCATAATCATAGTAGAGTACGCCTCCCACTTTGGTATAGGGCAACGTACCATTGATCCTTAAATTTTGAAGTGTTCCTGGGGAGATTCCCAAAAGTTCCCGGACTTCGGGTGATTTTAACCATCTTTTGGAAAATGTGCTCGATTGGTTGGTGAGCAGTTCTTTGATGTCGTCCAGTAATTCCATTTTGAATTCCCTTAGGTCATCCGTAGTAATTGTAGTTGCTGCCATACTAATAGGTTTTGAATAAGTAAAGCCGCCAAGGTTATCATTTTTAAATGGCGGCTTTACCGTGATTTGACTTTCGTTCCACAAAACTGAGGCGGTTTGATGGTTTTTATTCACAAGGTGGCACCAAGTTGGTATAAAGTTTAACATCCTTTTAGTTGCACTATTTTGGTAGGATTTGACTTTCTAATTGGGAAGTTTTGGAAGAAAATTTATCGTGCTTACTATTTAAAATAGAAAACCCAAGTTGGTGCCAACTTGGGTGAAATTTTTGCTAAAGGGGCGGTACATAAATTTAGCCATCCATTTCCTCAATTCGCTTTAAAAGGGACATTTTTAGGGAATCGAGAAATTTTGCAGGGTCAATAGCCCTGTCCCGGATGGAAATAAAGGTTCTATAGAAATCTCCCAGCTGTACGTTTAATATGAATTCAAAAGCCCTAATGAGTTCTTTAATATCACCTTTTACGGCTCCAGAAGCTATCAGGGAATAGTTAAGTTCAACGATATCCGTTTTTGATGCGCCGCATTTTAGATTGAAGCTAGTTTCAGGATTTAATTTCCAGTCATCGTTTGATAGCTTGGATAGTCTCTTTTTGAGATAAAGGACCATCAGCTCATACCCCTTAAATTGTGCGTGGAGTGCATCTTTTGGCGTACTAAATTCGGGGTCTTGAAAATAGATATAGGAGTATCCTATAGGAAGTTCCTTATTTGATTTTCGTGTGAAGTAGTAGGCATCAAAATGAGTACATCCCAATTCAAGATACTGCCCAAAATCGATATGCTGTAAAAAGAAAGCATTGTATCGAGTTAGATGCTTTTTGATATATTTCCGTTGTACTTCAATTGAATTTTGAGGGTATGCCAAATCGAATTTGTACAGTTCTGTATGATAGATTAATTGCGAAAGCGGTATATGTTTAATATTCTTGAAAAAATCAATTTCTTGGGCTATATTCCCAAAATCATGTGATGTAATCTCCTTGCGATAGGTGGAAAGCAATTTTCTGCATAAAAAAATGGACTTATGGCTTTGTAGCGTAATTTTTGACGTACTTATCCTAGTTTCCTCAATATCCTTCAACAGTTCTTTCGACAGAAGTTTTAGATTCATAGTCCTCCATTTCATTGGCCTTGTCCCAACTGTTCATGGAGGTGTATTTAGAAAGTCAACCACAGGATCCGTTACCAAATCCTAGAACAGGGGATTTTGCGAGGCAATTATTAATTACTTCCATTTTTAATAAAAACTTGATTAGTTTGTTTCGATTTAAAAGTAGCAAAATATACTTTTCTGCTTTTCGATTGAAAACGTATATTGATACGTATAGGAACGTAAATTAATACGTATCCACATACGTACTAGTGTAGATTTCTTTGTGGCGATTTTAGTTTTGGCCAAAACGGTCTAGGAATTCCGTTTTGTTTTTTACCCCAATTTTCCTGAAAATATTGGAGGCATGTTTGGACACCGTGCGTTCGGCTATAAAAAAATCTTCACCAATATCCTTATAAGTTCTATTGTCTAAAATAGACATTGCCATCTCAATTTCCCTTCTAGTCAATCCTTTTTTTATAAATTTTGGATCAACGGTTTGTTTGTGTGCGCGACTATAATGTTCAAAGACGCCCTTAAGTTGTCGTTTATGCTCCAAAAAGTAATGATACCTTTCAATTTCAATGAGGGTGATAGCATAGAAAGACATATTAATAATCGTAAAGGTTAACCATTGATAATCCCCGATTACCGTTAGGATGGGTAGGAGACACATGCATGTAACACCAATGAGGGCAAGCCTATTTCTTCTTTTGGCCAAGGTACCTGGATTAACCGATTCGTAAATTTTTCTGCGAAAAGAATAAAGGAAGTACAAACAAATGCCCGATACAGGAACTGCAAAGCAAATCCGAGCTATGTCAATTGAATTTGTAAAATAATAGGGCAGGAGATATAATCCGAAGAAGCATAATGTCCCATAAATTGCG
>Ga0102941_1000558_pt1 | contig 17390 bp, 15 predicted proteins | sample SalPonR2_C_D2_MG_FD_79281 | JGI IMG/M metagenome (GOLD analysis project Ga0102941, IMG submission 79281) | Salt pond soil microbial communities from South San Francisco under conditions of wetland restoration - Salt Pond MetaG R2_C_D2_MG | ecosystem: Environmental > Aquatic > Marine > Intertidal... | reverse complement strand
TCCGGTGTTCAGGGTTCTGTTGCCGATAACTGATTACAGATCACTGGATACTGTTTATCGGTTACTGATCTTTTTTAAGATACTTTTTAATTTCATTTATTTCTTGCTGAGAAAAGTCATTTTTATAATATCTCATAAAAATTTTTATTTTTTTCTGATCCTCATTTAAATCATCTGGTAGAGAAGAAATTACCATTTTCCTGGCAGTCTCTTCCATTTTTGCTGACATTTTTAGTCGTTCCTCACCCGTTTTGTTCATCAGCATACTATGATATTTTTCTTGAATATCTTTAGAGGTATCTTTCACCTATGAACTCCTTAAAATAGTCATATAATTCTAAATTTTTTAGCCATTCCTTAAGATATTTTTTATCATACTCTCCAGTCAATAAATTCAAAATATCTTTTTTCTGCATTTCAGAATTTGAATCTTTAGCCCAGGTTAATTTTGAGATTATCAGATCTTCCCTGGAGACAATAGAAACTTCTTTGCCATCTATTTCTATATTTTTTCTGCGTTTAAATTCTTCTTTTCTATATTTGGTTTCCTTTCGGATAATAAAATCTGCCTTAACCACAGTTTCGTTATGGATTATATTGAACATTGAATTATTACTGATTGCCTGTTCTACAGCACTTTTTGATATATAGTAGTCTTCTTTAAACTTATCTATTAATTTTTTCTGCATCCCCTTTTTTATCATAATAACAAGATCAATATCTCTGGTCATTCTTGGTTCAGCATAATAGTTCATGGCCAAAGAGCCAGTCAGCATGTAAGGAATATTTATAGAATTCAATTTTTGCGAAATATCTATTAATACATCCGTTTCATTCATATTATTTCCAGAAAAATATTCGTATCAATTAACGCTTTCATTTTTTCCGCTTCTCATTTCTGATATTTTATGCTGTAGTTCTACTGAGGTGTATTTATCTTTAAGTTCAGTAAGCCCTCCTGCCCAATCAAACTTCATTTCTCCTGCCTTTTTCTTATTTTTCTCTACCAAAAAATTAACAAAATCATCTACTTCATTTTGTAATTCAGAGGTAATTTTTCTATTTTATCTTTTAATTTTGGCATATTTTCAACTTTTGTTTGCTGTAATCGTTAAGTTAATAAAATTTGACATTAAAATTTAATTATTCAATATTCTGTATTAAATTTTACGTAATCGGTCACTTAATACTATTTACTAGATACCAATTAAAAGATACTGATAAAGATATATTTTCTTGATTTCATTTTCAATTTTCCATCTTTAATTCATTTTAGAAGTCTAATATATCTCAATCATAATCATTTCTAATTCACAAACTTTTGTGATTTATCAGGTTAGTTTGTTTTTTTTCGCCAATTCTTAATCCTAAAATCTTAATTCTCAATTGAATTTGCCACGGCTCCGCCACGTCAGTCACCTGGACTGATTAAAAATTGTATAAATTTGTTATAGACTGAGTTAATTTATAAAAAGGCTATTATCGAATCAAATCCTAATTTGAGACTATTTTCTACCCTATATTTCCAAATAATCATCTCCTATTTAACGTAAATTCTTACTTAACAACTTTCTATATTCTTATTTTTTCAAAGTCTTTAAGTTTGATATAATAATTAATACAATATTTAATTCGTTGTAATTTCTTCATCTTATCATAAGCTTTGACCTTAGATTTCGATGTTCTGTGGGTTGTATTTGGTAACCTGTAACTGATTAAGAATACTGAATACCATTTACTGGATACTGACTCCAGAATACTGGTTACTGATTACAGGATAATGATCAAAGTAGTGTCCATAAATGAATTTATTTAAAATGACATGGAAAAAGTTTTATATAAAAATATCTTTTACTCTATCGATTCATAGATCATTATTTTTACTCTTGATTTAATAACCATAAGAATCAAAAACATCCTTCTTTCTCCTCCAATTAGAGGTAACCATTTAGTAACCATCCGGTGTCTTTTTCTGTCTTTTATGGTCTATTTAGGTAATTATTTCACTTCTTTTGCGTCTGCAATACAAATAAAAAAGTCTCTGTAATTCAATGACTCACAGAGGCTAATAGTGCCGAGGACGAGATTCCCTCATAGAGGCCCCTTGGGTGGGAACCCGCACAGCCGTAAAACGACCGAGGGATCTTTAGTAATTAAACGACATTGAATAATATCTACTATTAGATCGGTGACTTATTCTTACCAGTTCAATAAAATAAAAAAAGCCTCTGCAAGTAACAAACTCACAGAGGCTAATAGTGCCGAGGGCGAGATTCCCTCATAGAGGCCCCTTGGGTGGGAACCCGTACAGCCGTAAAACGACCGAGGGATCTTTAGTAATTAAACGCCATTGAATAATATCTACTATTAGATCGGTGACTTCTTCTTACCAGTTCAATAAAATAAAAAAGCCTCTGCAAGTAATTAACTCACAAAGGCTTGTAGTGCCGAGGACGAGATTCGAACCCGTACGGACATAAGATGCCCGAGGGATTTTAAGTCCCTTGCGTCTGCCAGTTCCGCCACCTCGGCACATAAAAACTAAGGTGAGGCGACGACCGGATTTGAACCGGTAAATCGCGATGTTGCAGACCGCTCCCTTAGCCATTTGGGTACGTCGCCATTTAAAGAGCATCAAATTTAGATAGTAAAATAAAAATAAGCAAATGATTTAATAATCCATTTGCTTATTTATTAATAGTTGCGGGGGTAGGATTCGAACCTACGACCTTTGGATTATGAGCCCAATGAGCTACCTGCTGCTCTACCCCGCGATGTTTGTTTCTTTTCTCAATTAGCGACGTAATTTTAAAGTATATTCTAGTCAATGTCAAGGATGATCTGATGATTTTTATGGTTATTTCAAAATTATATCTGACAATTGAGTTTGAAAATTAATTAGTTTGATGAATCCTACTATACCTAAAAAATTGATTGATATTCATTTGATAATCCTGAACTATAACATAATATTAGTGAATAACGAAAATATAATCCATCTAAACTTTTTGTACGAATGTGTTCCTATTAACTAAATTCACGTGAATAAATTTTGCACCATTCCTCCCGATTTCCATCGGAAAAATCAGTTTTTGCTAGTGTAATGAACTAATTAGTTATTTAACTGAGTAGCTCCCTTAATAAGACTTGATACAAAAAAGTATAGTTAAAATCAATTTGCAATTATTATAAAAAATTCATATAGTTTATAAATGTAGTTGGAAATTTATTTAATAATAGGAAATGTAATGAAAAAACTAACTATAATTGATAATGAAGATGTTTCGTTGTATTGTTATCCTAAAAAAGGAATCATCCACCATGTAACCCATAATTTTATTTATGGAGAGACCTATCGTAATCTGATGACAAAAGGTGCTGATATTTTTATTGAAAAAAATTGTAATAAATGGTTATCAAATGTTAAAAGTAGTTCTGTAGTTAAAAAAGAAGACATACAATGGGAAAAAGAAAATTGGGAGAAACGGGTTTTATCTGCTGGGTGGAAATATTGGGCTATAGTTGAATCCAAAAATAGAACAGGTAGATTATCTATTCAACAAATAATAGAACACTATAAAAACCAGGGAGTCCAGGTAAGAAAAGATTTCCAAAATGATATAGCAGGCCTATATTGGCTGTCCAAACAAAGTTGAACTCCTCTCCTATTATTTTGCGTCACTAAAAATCCAAAGTTTTGCAATGATAGATAGAATTGTTAGACAAGTTTAGACCATTTTTGGCACTGAATTTGACACATAATAACTGTAAAAAGTTCTTCGTTCTTTTAATTATTAATTATAAAAGTTTTTTATGATTAAATTTTACATATCACAAATTATTTGCTCCCTTATTTTGTTATTTACTAATACTTTATATTCTCAAAATAATAATATTTATAACAATAATATTCAGTTAGCCTACAAAAAGCTGAAAACAAAAAAATTTACTCGTCCATCGAAAAAAGTTCGTGAAAATATACGAAAGTATGAATATTTAATTCAATATTTTTCATCATTGAATTATACAAGGCAAGGTTATAATGTTAACCCTAATTATTTAAAAGCTTTAATTGCTGCTGAATCAAAAGGGAATCCGAAGGCTATATCCGGTGATAATGCCATAGGCCTAACTCAAATTGTTTTTTCTAGTGCTAAAGAATGGGCTGAAAAATTAGCTAATAGTGGCTATGATTTTAAATATATAAATGAACAAGACCTGAAGGACTTGACTAAAAAAGATCTCTATGACCCGGCTATAAATATTTTAATCTGCGCTTATATAACCGATTTACACAACGGCAGGTTTGGAGGTAATCTTGCTACAACTGTGGCAGCCTGGAATGCGGGGCAATATGCTGTTTCTAAATATAAAGGTATTCCACCCTATGAAGAGACCCTTACTCTAATTTCAAAAGTTGAAACCTATCTTCACTATTTTCAAAACAACTAATAATTAAAGGTATATAAAAAATATTAATCAATCTTCAGAAGAGATTTTTTGAAGCTATTAGTAACCAATAATCTTAATGTTTTTTAGTTTCCATCTAATTAATAACCCTAAAAAGAAGACTATACAAACTGCACTTGAAGTGGACATAAAAAATATCTATGTAAAAAAATACCTTTTCTAAATTTTGATTTGTGCTCTAAGCGTTATTCCGAGAAGACAAACTTAGTACAAGTTATAACCGAGATCTGAAAACGATAAATCTAGGTCCAGAAACTATAATTACGATGTCTTATCATATTGCCAGGTGGCGAGAGAAATCATTGCTAAAGCATACAAAGTTAATATTAAAAGAAATTTACCTATTTGTTCAAAAGTGCTTCCTTTTAAAAATAACATCCGCATAATGCGAACAAACCAGCGGAGTGGATTTAATGTATTTAATCTTTGAGCCCAGAAGGGCATATTTTCTATAGGGGTAAATAATCCACTCATTAAAATGAATATTAACATAAAGAAATAGGTTACAAACATAGCCTGTTGTTGGGTATTGGTTATCGTAGAGACATATAGACCTAACCCCAGAACGACAATCAAGTAAATTGCTGCACTTAGAAATATTAAAAATACAGAACCTCGAATAGGTATATGGAAGATCAATAGCCCTAAAATAATCCCAAAAAATAACTCTAATATACCAACAATCCAAAAAGGAATTAATTTTCCTACTATGAATTGATGTTTTTTGATTGGAGTAACATTGATTTGCTCAATAGTTCCTCTTTCCTTCTCTTTTACTATACCCATGCTGGTTAGAAACATACCAATTATTGTAACCAAAACCGAAAGAATGCCAGGAACCATGAAGTTACTATATTTCAGTTTTTGATTGAACCAGTAGGAGACCCTGCTCACTATTGATTTTTGTTTCAAATTCTGTCTATAGATAGTTCTTTGAACCTTTTTTATAATATAATCTTTTATTACAGTAGTAATATAAATTTTTGCTATTCCAGCCTGGTTTTGATTAATAGCGTTGATATTTATCTGAATTGCTCCCTTTCCTCTCCTGGTTATATTTTCTTCAAAATCATTGGGAATTACCAAAATCGCATTATTAGTGGAATTGTGTAGACTTTCATTGGCCTTATTACGCGACTTATATTGTTTTAGTCTGAAATAATCATTGTTAGCGAATTTAGCAACTAATTTTTTAGACGTAGGAGAATAATCCTTATCTACAAGTGCCAGGTGGATGTTGTCCAATTCAAAAGTAGCAGCATTGACAAGGATCACAAGCTGAATAATAGGCACAGCAAAACTCATTATCAGTATTTTTTTATCCCTTAGTAATTGTAAAAATTCTTTTTGAATAATAAAAAATATTGTTCGCATACCTATCCTATCAACCCTTATTAGAAAATTTAGTTTATAACTGCCAAAAGATTAATGTTTGTCATTCTTAGGATCCTTTCCAAAGCTATGCTTTTCTTATCCTACTTCTTAAAAAGCAGTAATTTAATATTTTGTATTATTCTAATCTTGTCTTGAAATTAATTATACTAAATAAAATAAAGAAAAACAGCATAAAGAGCAATATCAGTGTTTCCTGCCAGAAAAATTGTATACCTATCCCTTTGTACATTATATCTTTTAAGATAGTAATATACCATCTTGCAGGCACAATACAGGAAATCCATTGGATCGGTTGAGGCATGTTTTCAATTGAAAATATAAAACCGGATAATAATGTTGTAGGCATCATCAAACCGACCGAGGCCATCATCATTGCTTTTAATTGATTGTCAGAGAGGGTCGAAAATAGCACTCCCAAAGAGAGGGTGGTCAAAATAAAGAGTAAACTTTCTGCCATCAACATGATAAAACTTCCTTTGACAGGAAGTTGAAAAACTATTATTGACATTAAAAAAGAAAATAATAAAGCCAGAAAAGCTAGAAAAGCATAGGTAATCACTTTTCCCAGGATAATATGTCCGGACTTAAAAGGTGAAACTAATAACATCTCAAAAGTACCTGTTTCTTTTTCCCGGGTAAGGGCTATGGCAGTCATCAAAGCAGATATTAAAGTGATCACAAGAGCGATGACTCCTGGAACAAACATGAATTCACCTTCCATTTCAGGATTGTACAACATTCTTGATTTAATATCTATTCCAAAACTGAGATTATTTGGATTTATTTCATTTATATAATCCTGAATAATAGCTCGGGTATAGTTACTGAGTAAATTGGCAGTATTGGGAGCAGAAGCATCGGTGATAATTTGGACATGGGCTTCTTTATACCGGGTCAATTTCTCTGCAAAATCATTTTCAAAAACCACTACTTCTTTAATCTGACCACTTTTTAATCTTCTTTCAAGATCTGCTTCATTTTGTATTCTTGCTCCCTTCTCAAAGTACTTTGAAGCAATTATCTTTGATTTCAATTTTCTGGTAATATTATCCCTGGATTTATCATAAATAGCAATTTTAGCATTCTTGATCTCAGTGGTGATGACGAATCCAAACAAAAGAATGAGAACTAGGGGTAAAATAAAGATCAGTAATAGTATCCTTGGATCTCGAATTATATGATAAAATTCTTTCTTAACTAATTCCTTAAATACAATCATTTACTTCTCTATTATACAGTCTATTATAAAACTAAAATTTTAGATGTATATCAGCTTGTATGTCTCATCAAAACTGCTGTAAGAAATTAGAAGAATCAAACTTGTACTCTTTCTGATCTGGTAGAACTATCTATGCTGGGCGGCGTTCAGTCAGACTGTGTTACCCGATTGTTAAATAAGCTTTAACTTTAAATTCAAACATCAATTAAACTTCATATGCTTCTTTATCTCGGACTAATTTCAAAAATACCTCATCCATATCTTCAGAATCATATTTCTTTTTCAAGTCCTCTGGTGCTCCTATACTTTTTATTTTTCCATCTACCAGAATACATACAGTTTCACAATACTCGGATTCATCCATATAATGTGTGGTAACAAAGACAGTAATGTCCTGTGCAGCAGTTTTATATATCATTTCCCAAAATTGTCTTCGTGTGATAGGATCAACACCACTAGTCGGCTCATCCAGGAATACAATTGAAGGTTCATGCAATATTGAAATCGTAAAAGCGAGTTTTTGTCGCCAACCCAGGGGTAATTTCCCTACCAATCTATTTCTATCGTTCTGTAAATTTAATTCCGCCAGGTAATATTCGGCTTTGTTCTCTATCTCCTGATTGGATAAACCATAAATCCCTCCATAAAATCTGATATTTTCATAGACAGTCAAATCATTATAGAGGGTGAATTTTTGGCTCATATACCCTATTTCCTTTTTAATTGATTCCGAGTGGTTAGCCACATCATAACCAGCAACTTCTACGTGTCCACTGGTGGGGGCTAATAAACCTGCCAGTATTTTAATAGCTGTAGTCTTACCGGCTCCATTGGGACCCAGGAATCCAAATATTTCCCCTTTTCTAACTGTAAAACTAATCTTATCATTGGCAACAAAATCTCCAAATTTTTTGACAAGATCGTTCACTTTGATAACTATCTGATCTGACATGATTTAAGCTTCCATTAATTTGATGAAACAATCCTCAATATCGGGTTGTATTTTCTTACATTTTATACTGAATAAACCTTTATTTTCCAAACTTTTTTTAACTTCTTGCCATTCAAATTCTCCCTGTTTGGGTATCATATGAATATTTTGACCAAAAAGATAGGCTCGTTTTACCATATTATGATTACGTAGTTCATTCAAGGTTCGATATAGATTAGAGGAATCTATTTGATTCAAATTTTCTCCAAATTGATTAACAATCTGTTCCGGTGTATCTACAGCCATATGTTGGCCATTTTGCATTAATGCAATTCTATCACATTTTTCTGCTTCATCCATATAGGGAGTCGAAATTAAAACAGTGAACCCCTGATCTTTAAGTTTATACAACATTTTCCAGAGTTCGTCTCTGGAAACAGCGTCGACACCAGTATTAGGTTCATCCAGGATTAATAATTGAGGACGATGAACCAGGGCACAGGATAGAGCCAGCTTCTGTTGCATCCCTCCTGATAATTGACCTGCTTTTCTATTTCTAAATTTTTCAATATGAGAATATAGGTCTCGTATAAGCTCGTAATTTTCTTCAATGGTAGTATCAAAAATGGAAGCAAAAAAATTCAAATTTTCCTCCACAGTTAAATCCGGGTACAAAGAAAATTCTCCTGGCATATATCCAATTAATTCTCTTACTTTTTGGTATTTTTCTTCTACATTTAGATTTTTAAGAAAGACTTCCCCCCTATCTGGAATATATAAAGTCGCCAGGATACGCATTAAAGTTGATTTTCCTGCTCCGTCTGGACCAATTAATCCAAATATCTCATTTTTGTGAATATTGAAGGAAATATCACTAAGAGCACGAGTATCTCCAAAAGATTTGTAGACATTTTTATACTGCACGATATTTTGCATAATCCGTTAGTCTTGTATTTCAATTAGAAATTATTCCTTAAACTCAACTTCTCCAGGCATACCAATTTTGATCCGGCCCTTATTATTTTTGACTTTAACTTTGATTGCATAAACAAGGTCAATTCTTCGTTCTTTAGTCTGAATTTTTTTAGGAGTAAATTCAGCCTCATCTGCGATCCAGGTAATAGTACCAGGTACAGAGTAATTTTGATTCTCATTCTTATCAAAAAACACCTGCACCTGTTGTCCAATATCAACATGGGAAAGCTGGGCACCAGATACATAGGCTCTTAAATACATTGTTGATAGATCAGCTATTTTATACAGCGGTGCTCCGGTTTTTACTATTTCATGTTCTCTGACATATTGCTCCAGAACTCGACCCTCGATAGGATTTTTAACATAACACCTAGTAATTTTTTCTTCTATCTCTTCCATTTGCTTTAACATACTCATTTTACTGTGCTTTACTTCCTCAAGTTTACTTTGCATTGCCTTTATTTCTGCCTTTACTACTCTTAATTTACCAGTAATATTGTCCCATTGCTGTTCTGTCATCGCACTGTCTTGATAAAGATTTTGGACTCTTCTTTTCTCAATCATTAGATTCTTTTTCTTTTCCTTTCTTACCTGTATTTGCCGGCCTACATTCTCTACCTTTGCTTCTAAAGCTTTAATGTTTTCATTAATTTTTTCTCTTTGAATATCTAGAAAAGATGTATCAACTATGGCCACCTTTTCTCCTTTTGCTAAAGCACTTCCTTCTTCAAAAGATTCCTGGAGTAGTTTACCCTGAATTTCTGTAGAAACCATTATCTCTTTAGCTTCAAAATTCCCATAACAATCTGACGTTTTTTCCTTAGAACATGTGGATATGAACATTATAAAAGTTGAAAATAGAAGTAAAATATATTGAGAGTTAGAATATTTATTTTTCATTTTTATCCTCCTGCCAATATTGATGTAACTTTTCCTGTTTATGATGAAAATACACAGCTGAAACTCCAAAAATACAGGCTATTAACCAGTATCCATAAGCTGCCATTACTATACAGAGTACAAAATCTAGATTCCTTGAAAACATTTTGGTAACCTGCGGGTCTTTCTCTGCCAATACTTTGTACATCTCTTTCAATTTAGGATTATTTCTATATTTTTCATCAGGGATGGCAACCACTATAAAATTGCTTACAGTTGTAAAAGCCAAAACCGCCCAATACAAATAAGAAAGGTAAGATGGCAAAATATATTCCTGAGCAAAGAAAAACCCAATTATTCCTATATTTGTAATTATTAATTTTATTTTGTGGTCAAGATTATTGAACATATAGTACCATGATATTTAAATTTGCCTTAATTACATATATCTTTCAAATGTCGTTTTGTATTTATTATCAGTTAAATAACCCCTCTCTGTAAGTAATAAAAATCCAATTTTTGTAAATAATATTGATTTTAGCCAAATATTAACTCCATCTTCTCCAAGTATAAATTATTTTGACTGTAACAAACTGGTAATCAGAAATCAATATTATTTTATCTCATATTTTGATTTAATGGTTATTTAAAGCCTAAGACCTGACAAAATTTATCACATTCAAAACATCATTTAACTGCTTATCAGTGAAATGTAGGTTTAAAATAACTTCAACAAGTATATTTTTTTGAAATTAATCAGATTTAATAGAATTAATAATAAATTTCGGGATTGTTTCTCTTCGAGTTATCAAAAACTGTTGACATTTATCTTTTTCACCTTTAAAAATTACTTTTTGAAGAAAAGTTTTGGCGCAGACCGGAAATATACACATTGAAATGATATTTATTAATAATTCTTGGGGATCGATATAACGGATTTTTCCCGCTAGTACTTCTTCTTGTATATCTTTCTCCAATTCTTTGAGTGGGTCAAAATCCAGGCTGTTAAATGATTCTAACATGATGTCACTGAATTCATCGGGGTTTTTATTCAATTCATTGAGAATCAATAAAGGTATTTTTTCATTATTATTGTTAATTAAAACAGTTATATAGTTATCTACCAATTTTTCGATTTTCTCAAACAAAGACATATCCTTATTCAGGACCTGTAAAATTTCGGGAAAAACTTTTGGTGCTATAATCCTAAAAACACTTTTAAAAAGCTTATTTTTACTCTTAAAGTAATAATGTAACATAGCTTTGTTAACATCCGCTTCATCAGCTATTTTCTGCATCCGAGCACCATCAAGGCCAACTTCTGTAAAAACTTTTTGTGCAGCTTCTAATATTTGCTTTTTAGTACTTTCTTTTTCCATTTTCTTCTCACTGTTTTATCCAACTGATTAGTTTAACTAACTATTTTAACCATATAGTTAACATAATATATCGTTTTTTTATAAAATTGTCAATCTTTTTTCTACAATTAAATTACAAAAGATTAGTTTCTAGAAGAAATACGGTAGAACGTAGATATTCGTAAAACATTACCCTATTACCCTAGAACAGTTTATTTAACATATGTATGGATTAAATAGTCAGAGTGGCTGTTATATCTTTTTTAATTGGACTCTATATCCAGTTGTTTTCTTTTTTCCAGAGCTTTTTTATAAATCTTATCTAGAGAGAGATTATTTTCCTGGGCAATATTTTTGCAACAGTTATACTCAGGTGAATAGCTAATTATTTTTCCATTCATTAAACCAATTTTAATATTTATTTTACCATATTTAGTTTCCACTTTGCGACTCTTCCTCTCCAACTCATCACGTTGAACAAGATATTTACTAATCCCCAGTGCACCCGTTTCCGAAAATATTATATCTTCAATCTCTGTAGTATTTTCTTTTTTTGCAAGTACACTTAACTTAACTCCTGGTTGATTCTGTTTCATCTTGAGAGGGGTCAAAAATACATCCCTTGCCCCTACTTTAAATAGTTTGGGATTTAAGTAAGAAATTTCACTTGGCATATCATCTATATTAGTTTCTAGCATGATTAAGTCATTAACTTTATTCTGGTTTACAATCTTGCCCTGGTAGATTCGAAGTAGATTGGTAATTTCTTTTAGATCTTTGTCCCCTATTCCGTAGCCAAGTGATTGCAGTTTCATATTAGGTAAGGTTTTAAACTCATCTGCCAAAGTTTTTATTATTGCAGCACCTGTCGGAGTAGTGAGCTCATTTTCGATACCTCTGGAATAAATGGGAACATTTTTTAATATTTGTAGTGTAGCAGGAGCAGGTACAGGTATATTACCATGGCAGCAATTGACAAAGCCCGTTCCTGTAGGAATTCTTGAGGCATATATCCTATCCGGTTCCAGAATATCGATACAAATTGCGACACCTACAATTTCTATTATAGAATCAATCTCACCCACTTCATGAAAATGCATTTCTGAAACCTTCTGATCATGTACATTACTTTCTGCATTGGCTATTTTCTGATATATATCAAGACTCGTTTTTTTAACTGAATCTGGAAGGGCACTCTTATTAATTAAAGTCTCAATATCCTTGAATTGTCTTCTTCTAGCCTTCTTTGGACACTCCCTAGCTGCTTTTTCTGCCCCTAAAATATTATTAGAAGCCTGTTCATCGGAATTGATATTGACTTTACAATCAATACCTGTAATTTCATTCTTCTGACCTGGTTTGATCTCTAGAGTATATCCATTAACATCCAGTTTATTCAATTCCTCTCTTAGAAGATCCGGTTCCACTCCTAAATCAATAAAAGCTCCCAGTGCCATATCACTACTTATTCCAGATAAACAATCAAAATATATAATACCCATATAAGCCCTTTCAAGTCCCCTTTAAATTTCTTCCTCAATTTATTTCCCCAATAATAGGAAATCAAGTTCAAAGATGTCTTACAATTATAATAAAATATTTCTTAGAAATAGGCTCTTGCTCACAAACTGCGTGGAAATATAATTAATACTTCCTAAATTATTTAGAAATTATCATACTGAGCCAACTGAAAAAAGGGGTGATCGATAAAATTGTCATTATGAGCGGAGTCGAATAATGACAGTTTTTATTACTTTTTTCAGTTGACTCATCATACTTTTTTGTTATTTATACCTGAATATTTCCTAACACAAAATTATAGTCAAAATAAAGGGATTTGAGAAACAATCGTGATCTTGGAAATAAAATTACAAAGAATAAGCCAAGGAAGTACGCTGAAGTATACTGTTTTTCGTGGTTGAATTTATAATACCCCCAAAATTGCGGAGCTTATTTTTTCCACTCTTTGATACTTTTGAGTATATAGAGACGAGACTTTTCAGATTCAATTTAAGTAGACCTGCAGAAATATTTTTCTGATTGGATAATAAAAATTTAACGCGTTACTTTTAATATTAGTTGTAAATACATTTTATTGCGAAGGAATCTCAAAATGAAACATTGCATATTTCATAGATCCATTATATTTTCACTGCTCTATAATAATAAACTAAGGGAGTGATTTATTAATCTTTGGATTAGCCTTATTCTATCCCTGACAATTATGATGGTGATTGCCAGAAAAAATCTCTGGGTTGGATTGATGACAGGTGCACTCTTACTGGGAGTAATAAACTTAAATCTCACTTCGCTATGGCAAATAATTTCTAATACATTAACTAATTCTTCTATATTATTTATGGCAATATCCGTCGGATTAATTCCAGTTCTAGGTGCTATCCTGGAGGAATCCAGCTTAATAGATAATCTACTGGATTCTATTCAAATGAAAAGTAAATTATTCATAGGTTTAACTCCAGCTTTTCTAGGTATGTTGACTATGCCGGGGGGAGCGCTCTTATCAGCTCCCGTAATAAAAAAAGCAGGAGATGATATAAAAAATGTTGATTATACTGCAATTAATGTCTGGTATAGACATATTTTAGTTATGGTTTATCCCCTTGGTCCTCTACTACCTACCACCAAAATGGCTGGCCTAGATCTCTACACAGAAGTTCTGTACCTCCTACCCTTTTTTGGATTACTATTTTTACTGGGACACTTTTTTATAATTAATAATATTTCCTCCAGTCACGAAATACAGGGGAAAGTGGATATTAAAAAGATATTGATTCCAATTTTGATTACAATTTGTGCACCAGTTTTACACATAACCCAAATTTCTTTACTTCCTATTTTATCCGAGCTGGCTCTATTTATTTCTGTAATTCTTACATTAATTATCGCATTCCATCTAAGTAATACTTCTTATTCAAAATTTATTCCCTATCTCAAAAAGATGAGAGCCTGGAAATATGGTCTAATAATATTAGGAATGTTTCTTTTTTTAAATATATTTAAAGCTACTGAACTTTCTTCTGCTCTTGAGAATATACACTTGTCCAAAACTTTATTGATTGTCGTATTCGGTGGATTAATTGGTTTTATCACGGGCAGAACCCAATTGGGGATTTCAATAATTTTACCTATATACCTAGCTAAATACGGTCAGGCAGAATTAAATTATCTAAGTTTTACCTTATTGTTCTTTTCAGTTTTTGTTGGATACATTTTTTCTCCCATTCATCCCTGTGTAACAGTCTCGGTAGAATATTTTAACTCTAGTTTAAAAAATCTTTATAGAAAAATATTTATCCCTATTATGATTGCTTTGGGAGTTGCTGCGGTTATATCATTTATTATAATCAATTAAGATAGTTATTTGTAAAATAAATAAAACCTATTTTACCAATTACTTAATAATTGTATCAAGGGGAACTTCTGGTATCTCCCGTAAATCCCAATCTTATTTTAGCGAATAACTTAAGAAATCAAATTTGAATTCTTATATAGGCCCGGTCATCAAAAGAATTATATCCCTGATAGACCCCTTTAGTGGATTTGTACTCTTCAAAAAGTAGGGGATCATTTTCAATTAATTCTTTTAAATATTTTTCACTTTGTTCCAGGGTATTAAATAATTTGGGATATCCGTCTGAGGCCAAGATTATCTCCTCCCCTTCAACATCTAAGCACTTAACATCCTCAGTAAAACACTCAAAACCATCTAAAACACCATAAGAATACTGACTACTGGTATTATTTCTAATCAAGAATTGTTGCTTTAAAAGCGGGAAAATATATTCTCTTCCCTTTTTCTTTTTTAATAATTTTGTTTTGGAAATTCCTTTCAAGTTCTCCAACTCCAGAAATAGAGATCTAACTTGGGATAAAATTTCATCTATTTCTTTATTATTTGTATGCACCTCATCATTTATTAGGCCTTTACAGTCGCCTATTAACCAGATTTTTCCCTGCAAGACACTATATAACGCTAAAGAAGCAGTAGGACGGGCCCTGGGATTATTTATTAGGAAATCTTTTATATTCCTATCTTTATAACATTTTTGTAGATAACCATTGATGAATTCAAAGGTTTCTTCCAGTGTGGCTTCTGGTTTCAATCTTGAGATTGCTTCTTCAATCTTTTGGCTTGCAAATCTTCCTGGAGTTTTGCCATCAATTTTGTAGTCAGTTTTACTTGTAGCTCCATCGATAACGCCGACAAAGTTATCATCTATGACAATATTATCTTCGCATTTTTCTGGATTGTTGGTCTTGCTTTGTAATTTTTTTTCGATGATTTTCATATTAAACGCGAAATCCCTCTATTTGATATAGACGAATTTGAGTTATTTATTCAATATTATATTTTAATCAATGGGTTGACTGCAAAAAGATGTTTGAGGAAACTATATTGAAATATTTAGTATGCTGTAAATAATTGTATTTGATTATTGCAACATACTTTGGACTGGTAATAAGATTATTATTGGACTTTTTGCAGTCTCACCCATGATTACTTTTTATTTTATCAACATACATTTCTTGACATTAGTAAAATTGTCTGCCTCAATTTTGTAGAAATATACTCCCGAGGCCATGTTCGAGGCATTTAATTTCAATTGATACTTACCTGCCTGGTGGTTCCTATTTACTAATGTTTTAACCTTTCTACCCTTTATATCGTAAAGAACGATTGTTACCTTAGACAACTTAGGTATCTCATATTTTATTGTAGTGGTTGGATTGAAAGGATTTGGAAAATTATTATGGAGTTTATAGTCCGTAGGTTCATCTTTTCGCATATCATTAGCAATAGGAGTAGTAGTACTATCAATCAACTTAATTGTTCCAAATTCATCGGCATTTTTCCAGTGGCTGTTTGAATCTTCAGCAGCGACAGCAACGGAACCGAAAAAATTATCTCGTTCTATGGGAGACTCATGGGGATCGTCATTATCACAATAGGCTAATGAGAGGCCCATTACTTTGTCTTCTGTTAATTCTACTCGTGAAGCTGCAGGATTCTGATCATTATAGCTATCATCATAAACTTTTAAAGAGAATTCTCTGATTACCTTATCTTCATATCTGCGCAGAACATGTTCCGGGAAGTGGTCGGAATAATCAGGATATGACATATTACTCCAGCTCTCTCCTGCAATATCTATAGCAAGAAAATCCTGGACAGTATCCCCTACCTCGGGGTAGTTTACATTCATATGATATGAAAATGCATTTTCCGCATTAGAATTTTCAGTATCAAAAACATGCGGACCGCCAGAATTATCCTCATCAATAAAAATTTCCGTTATGTCATAGTGATAATACCCGTCTTCACCTTTTTCATATCCATCTACTAGTTGATCATCAGTTACTTCTATTAAGAAATATAATTTATTTTCACTGGAAGACCAGAGTACTTTATATTTGCCAGAAAAATCACTTGCACTAACTTCCTGGCCATAGGGTAGCCAGGTTTGACCTATATTCTGCCATTCTGATTTTTTCCAGCAAGATTCTGTCGCTTTTCCGTCGATATTAGGAGCTTCCTTGACATTATCAATATTATTGGCTATTACAGTATCATCCTGTAGATCTCCTTCAGGTAGTAATAATTTTCTTAACTCAATACCATTCCCTGAGTCAAGATTTCGAGAATACTGTCTATCTGTCTTGTTGTTCCAGTGCTCATGAACTCCTATTGATTCCTGCGGTTCCTCACTACCATCCGGATTATAAGTGATATTATCCGGCCAATTGGAAGGATCTGCAGCCTGATGAAGATAATCGTCTGTACCCTTTAATTGGGGCCAAAGATTATTCAGTTCAGGATGATTTTCTTCCGTATATTCTGCTCTTAAAAAATCGTACCCCACAGATTCAATTGCAACCTGATCCTGGGAAATAAATATAGATGAGCTCCAATCATTATTAAAAGGCGGAATTTGCCATTTATTTGGTTGGGTGACCTCCATATGCGAGGACCACAAAGCATCCATTAAATAGATAAGGCTTTTCTCTTTAAATAATTCATGCCCCATAAAATCAACCAGTACGCGGTATTTACCATAACCAAACCTATCTTCTCCTTTATCCCATCCACCATTGCTAAATTCAAACATTAATCCATCATGTAGATGAGCAGCATCAGAACTAG